>SDBT01010655.1_pt1 | contig 14824 bp, 21 predicted proteins | sample 2277101 | NCBI WGS metagenome assembly SDBT01 (sample SAMN10404973, study PRJNA504765) | marine sediment metagenome | isolation source: marine sediment core GS10_PC15, 103 cmbsf | place: Arctic Ocean: Southern Knipovich Ridge | collected 2010
TGCTTGCCGCTGGGCGCGCAGCATCCGCCGCAGACCCTCCAGGAAGTTTGAATCGTCATCTATAAATAAAATACGCTTTTTCACTCGAAGTCATCCTATAAAGTTCTTTGACAATCCTTATCAATTACAACGGACAATTCATCACAAGCCTCGATATGAAGATATTCCTTCAGTCTCTGCAATATTTTCCACGCCTGATCCTTGGCCTCCCGAGTGGGACAACCAAAGTAGAAGATTCCATCCATGCGCTCGGCACGGAGGAACTCCGGCGGGAGTTTCGAGATGTCGTTCGACGTGAAGATGCAGAACACATCACTGGTGTGATCGTTCATCCACGTCAGCAACGCTCCGAGCTGCCCGGAGCTGGCGCCGCTGTCCATAGCGTCCGTCGTCACCGACTTCTCGATCTCGTCGAAGAACGCGATGCACGGGGCCATCGCATCCAACGTCTTCAGGGCACGCCTGGTGTTGGCCTCGGTCTGGCCCACCAAGCTCCCCTTCAAGGCACCCACGTCGACGGCGACCGTCGGGCGGTTGACCTCGAAGCCCAGGCACTCGGACAGCCAGGACTTGCCCGTGCCGGGCCAGCCCACGAGCATCGCGGACCGGAGCTTCACCCCCTCCGCCTTATTCGGGGAGAGGATCCCGGCCTTCAGGAAGTCTTTGACGTGATCGCAGCCGGCGATCGCATCGAAGCCCTGGGCCGACTTCTTGGGTGACAGCAAGCCACCCATCTCCATCGTGGCCGTCTTGACCTCCGCAAGCACCGTCGGGTCGATCTTCCGATGCCTAGCGAGCGAGATCCCGTAGGCACCCATCGCTTCCATGCGACTGAGTCCGGCCACGTTGGCCAGCAACTCCTCGGCCTCCTTGCTGCCCTTCTCCGGCAGGTCCATGTCTTCGTCGATGTCCCGCGCCAGGTCGTACAGCTCGTCCAGGTTAGGTAGGTCATGGCTTATCGGGTAGAAGTACTTCTCCAGCTCGGCCGGAACCTTCACGCCCTCCAAGCTCAACCCGAGGATGTGCAAGCCGATAGTGGCTCCCTCCTCGACCACGTGTTGCAGTGCCTGGATGTTCTTGGTGTTGTTCAGGCAGAAGTGGATGTTACGGATCACTAGGATCGCCTGGAAGTCCTCGTCATCTTCGCCCTCCGCAATCTTCGCCAGCTTCTGCGCGTACCCCAGAGAGGATTTCAGCGCGGCGATGAACGACGTATCGTTCATCTGGCCCTCTTCCTCGCCGACGATGCGAAAGCCCTTGTCCAGGTCGAGTAGCATCATCTTCCAGTGGTAGTGGTTGCAGGTCTCAGCGATGGTCCGCTGCGCGTCTTCGTGCTCCGGGCTACGCACCCAGATTCCGCCATAGCCGGCGGAGACAGCCTCGATGAAGGCTTGTTTCAGCTTCATTGCTGCTCGTGCTCCTGATCATGATCCTGCACGGCTTCGTACATCTCGTCCGTTGGTTCCTGGGACGTGACGCTGCCGAGCATCTTCTCCTGGAAGGGGCGTGTCACATCCGTGCAGGCCTCCCCCTTGACGCCGTTGACTTCCATCGTGACCTTGCCGCCCTTTTGGAAGTGGAATTTTATTTCTCCCGACATCAGTTGATCTCCACGGTGGCAGTGTAGGTGCCGTCTTCGAGTTTCTCTTCGATGTACGTGTAGCCTTGCTCTTCCGCAGCGGCCCGGGCCGCCTCCATCTGGTAGAACATCATCAGGTCTTCACAGTTCTCACCGACATGCTTGTCCAACGCGCCGCCGTAGGGATCGTACTCCAACGAGAATGTGCCGGGGAACTTCTTGCTGTCCACGACGCCGATCTCGTAGCGATCGAAATTCTCCTTGGCTTTCCCAGCGACAGCGGGAAGGCCCAGCGCATGTTTGCAGATGTTCGGGCTCTGGCTTCCTCGATCAGAGGTCCAGGAGTGGAACGTGGTTTGGTTTTCTCGGAACTCCAGTCCGCATCGTTCCGCGGCCTTCTTCAGTATGTTCAGGTCCTTGATGGCCAGATCAGCTGTGTCGGCCTCAAGTTCTGTGATGTGACTCATTGGTTGGTTTGCACTCGCTACATAGGAAGATGTTTTCCTCAGCCTGGTAGCTGTAGGTGTCCCCCTCGCTCTCCATGATGGGCCGTTTGCAGCCCTCACAGATACCCACGACAATGTCCCCGTCGATCGACTCGACAAGGGCAAGTGGGTGTTTCTCTTTGAAAAGCCGAACGGCTTCTTTTAGATCACCACCAGCGTCAACGTCCTCCTCTACGTTGGTCTGAGGTATGTGTCCTACGATGTTCAAGTTAATTGCCTTCTGACGTAATCGCCATAGTTGCTCGGGTTGTCCTCGACTAAACTCCGAGCATGCTCTGCACTGATCCACCCCTGGGTAAAGGCGATCTCTTCAAGGCATGCAATCTGCACGCCCTGTCGCTGTTGGATAGATCTAACGTACAAGGACGCGTCCAACAGCTCGCCAGGGTTGCCGGCGTCGAACCAGGCAATACCCCGCCCTAGCTTTTCTTCAAACAAGCGCCCCTCCGCATAGGCATTGAGCAGATCTGCAATCTCCAACTCGCCCCGTGCGGACGGCTCCAACTGTCGAGCAAGCTCAGGAGCCTGCCCATCCAACATGTACAGCCCGGTCACGACCGGCTCGTGCCGGCTGCCTTCGGGCTTCTCCACAATGATAGGTACGTCGCCCGTGAAGGGCTGGATGCCTGGACCGAAACGAAGCACTCCGTATCGGTCCGACCGGGGCATGGGCTTTGTGAAGATAGTCGCCCCGTCCGGCGGGAAGTTCCTATTGCATAATTGTCCCAACTTCTCGGGCATTCCGTGACCATGATAGATGTTGTCCCCGAGGATCAACACGCTTGGCTCCCCGGCAAGCCAGTGCTCAGCAAGCAGGTAAGCCTCGGGCAGGCCCCGTGGCTTCGCCTGGACAGTGTGGGCGATTGTTACGCCCCAATTCGACCCTATTCCCAGTGTGTCCTCGATCGCGTCGGAGTGCTCCGGGCTGGAGATGACAAGAATGTCTCGAATACCCGCTAGCATTAGTAAGCTCAGTGGGTAGTAGATCATCGGCTTGTCGTACACGGGAAGCAGTTGCTTGCTCGTCCCGTGCGTGATTGGGAACAGGCGACTGCCCGTTCCTCCAGCCAGTATAATGCCCTTCATTGCCTACCCCTTGCTCACGTGCCTGTGCCTATTCTATCCGTCGAGTAACCCAACGCGACCATCTTCTCGATCCACTCCGGGTTCTCCATGTACCAGTCGATGGTACGACTCAGCCCGCTATCGAACGGGATCTTTGGACACCACCCACGCATCTGTATTTTGTTGGTGTCGATCGCGTACAGGCGATCGTGCCCGGGACGATCGGCCACGTGTTCGATCTCGATGTTCTTCCGAAAGTGCTTCAAGGTCTCACGGATCTGGTCGATCACGGTGATGTTCGCACGTACTTCGCCTCGACCGATGTTGAAGATGGAGCCCTTACGAGCTGTCGTACACCTCAGCAGAAAGCTGATGGCCGCGCAGTGGTCGTCCACATGAATCCAGTCCCGCTTCTGCCTACCGTCCCCGTAGACGGGCAACGGCTCGCCCGCGATGATCTTACTGATCATCAAGGGGATCATCTTCTCAGGTGCCTGCCTGGGCCCGTAGTTGTTCGAGCAACGGGTGATCACCCAGGGCATGTCGTAGGTCCGGCCGTAGGCCATCACCATCGCCTCCTGAGCGACCTTGGAGGCCGCATACGGAGAGCTGGGGTTCATCGGATCCGTCTCCGTCGCCCAGGGCATTTTAGTCCGGAACCAGTCGCCGTAGACTTCGTCGGTCGAGACGTGTAGGAACTTCTCCAGGTTCCCGTACTTGATGCACGCCCGCAGAAACGCATCCAACTCCATCACGTTGTTCCGCCAGAACTCCTCGGGACCGTCGATCGACCGGTCCACGTGGGACTCCGCGGCGAAGTTGACGACCCAGTCCGGCGTGTACTTGTGCAGAACGCCTATCATGTCGATGGAGCCGATCGGCGTGTTGGGAACGCACACGATCTGCTCATTCGGGTAGTCCCGAAAGCCTTTCTCGTCAACGTCCCGGATCTTCAAATCGTCGGGGTGCAGATTGAGTAGGAACTGCTCTTCGTCGGCTTTGTCCACGGCAATGATGCGAATGTCCGCGCTGTCTTGGAGGACTGCGCTCTTTTTAATAATCATCCGGCAGAAGTTGCTGCCAATAAAGCCGGCAGCTCCGGTCACAAGGCAAGTCTTCATAGACGGAACCCTCCTGGGCTCACGTCACTGTTTCTGTCCCGCTCTGATCCGTTCCTTGATCTGGCTGGTGTCCCCACTGTTCAGGGGCAGTGACGTGAGCTGCGTTAATAGCTCTTGCAGGTTGTCCATAACCAGCACGTCGATCTCGTCGGCCTTGGCCGACTGATTAGCGTAAATCGCCTGGAACATCTCAGGGTCCGACGTGAAGTCGAACTCGACCTGGTCCGCGAAGTCCGCGTCGGTTGCGAAGCGTAGTACTTTGGGTGGGCGCACATAGCCCTCGTCCTTCAGCACCCGGCCCACGTAGGCACGGATCTCGTCGCTGAAGGGCATGTTGTCTTCCGGCGGGAACAGAAGCATTGCTTCCGCCACCCCCCAGGCCATCTCGGCACTGTCGGCCGGCTCGAAGACCGTTGGATCGAAGTCGTCCCCGGACAGCACGTTACACAGCTCTATGAACTGAGGCGTGTCCCGGAAGAAGGCGTCGGTGACCACAATCGCGATCCCGGCCATCAGCTTGTCCAGGTTGCTCTTAGAGAAGACGATCCCGAAGTCCTGCTGCAACTGTAGCTTGATGGTCTTCGGGTGCCAGTCCAGTGCCTCCATTCCGTAGCGGTCTACGAAGAAGACGAGGAGCACCGTTGCGAAGGTGTCCTGGCTGGTGAGCATCTGCTGGAGGAATTGACGATGACTACGAGGCTTGGTGTAGTTCCGACTGAACGGTCGGTCAAACAGTATGTTGTTCGACATCCTTCCGCTCCTGCAACCCACGTGTGGCCACGATCCGATGCTCAAGCCTGGTCAGCAGAACACCCAGGTCACAGTATACCAGTGTGAGCGTGTGGTGGGGAAGCTCTTCTATCCACTTGTCCTTTTTCAGGTCGAAGAAGCCGGGCCGGGGCTTGCCCCGACTGGTCTGGTTCCACTCCGGCTGGATCGTGACGAACCGGGAGTCCATGAAGCCGAGCTGGGCCACGGGCCTGATTATCTTGTATGTGCAGGACGGTTCTTCAGTGGCTTCTGCGACCGCAAACTTGTCCGAGTAGCTCTCGAAGGCGTGCTTGAACTCCAGAAGGACCCGTTGCTGGTCGTCGTTCGAGAGAATCTTCAAGCCCGTCATCCAGTCAGCCAGGGCGAGCATCAGGACCTCACTACGAATGAGTTCCTTCTCGTTCACGCCAAACTGACTAGCGACAACGTGCTTGAGTAGGAATGAAAAACGCTGCGGGTGCAGCGTTTCCATGTGAGTCAGGAGTTCTTCCGCGGACGGGTAGTCGTAACTCATATGAGCCGACGACAGACCGGAACGTCCACGCGGTAGGCCTTGGGCTGCATGTCCGGGTGCTGCGGTGGCAACGAGGCGCCGGCCTCGTCCTTGACCTGATCCAGGACCTGGCCCTTACTGTTGACCGGGTACGGGCCGATGAGGCTGCCGTTTATGCGAGCATCGGACATGCCCTGCCGGACCGCGTATCCGGTGGCCATGTTCCTGGCGTTGGCGTGCTGCAACTCTTCGATGGCCATGTTGAACTGCGAATCGTTGGTGGACTCGACGACGATGGTGCCTGTGGACATGTCCGTCGCGAACTTACACGCCTTCTCCACGACGAACAGGCTCTCAACTGTGGGCGTCACGATAGTTCTCCTTCAAGAGGGTTTCGGGGGTCATCCTACCCCTGATTTGCTGATAGGTAAAGAAAAAGCCGGGCATCCAGTCCCCGTTCCGATCCAAGCACACTCGTCAGGTGAGGGGGAAAGAGGTTGTGGCTCCGTACCACGTCTCTTACCCGTCGTCCTGACGAGTGTGCCTACGCCTGCGGCGCGGGTTGGGGGGTCATCGCAGGTCCGCGATGACTTTGCCCTCTCGGGCGTAGGTGTCGGCCTGTTCGGCCGAGATGATGTCCCGTCGGCCGTGGCCGTACTGGACGAGCACGCCGCCTGGCGTGTTGCAGAGGATCGTGATCATAGGGCTCCTTCCCGAATTGTCGTGCAGCAGGGCTCCAGAGCCAGCTTCACTCCTTCGCCCTGCCGCTTAACCTACACCAGCGACTTTCCGCGGCGGGTGCCAATCTGTTGCAGGCCGACTACCGGTCAAAAGACGGGGGCGTGTTGTTCCTGCCCAGGCCTACCAAGCTCGGCGTTCATGACCGCGTTACTCAGCTAAGGCCCTGCACTGGCTTTTGCTCACTCCCCGCCCCTTGGATCTAAAAAGTACTTTTTGGATTGGCGGGGACGTCGAGAGGCGACCCCGCGTCGGGTTGCATGATTGTCAATGCCTGCCCCAGTGCTACGAACCAACGGTTCCAGCCCTCGCGTTCTCGTTGCGTGGCAACGCGCTCTCTCCAATTGACGAAAAGGCCGTAGCCGAAAAACGGGGCGACAAACCACCCCACCGACAGCGCGATCGACAGGGACTCGTTGTAGCCCGCCTCCCACAACAGGAGGATCCCGAGCATGTTCCAGGCCGCCAGCCCGCCGATGAAAGCGGTGAGCTTCAGCAGCTCTAACGCAATTTTGAGGAAGATCATAGTCTTCTCCCGTGGTTAGGGGTTATTAAAAACCCCGCCCATTTCTGGGCGGGGTTCGGGCCCAGAGTGGACCGCTGCCAAACCTTCAAAGATGGTAGCGAAGGAAGTTTAACCCTCCGGGCAAACACCTTGCTTTCGTTCGGGCTCCGTGCAGTCGGGATCACCCGCCTTATCGTTCAGTGCCGTTGCCAGTTTTCGCATCTGGTCGTCGTCCAGTACAGCGACGATGCTCGTCTTGTCGCACCGAATCCGAAGATTCCCGCCCCCGGTAAGTGCCACCTCGACGCCGTTTCCGGCGGCGAATTTTATCTCGCCTTTTTGTGCTTCCGTCATTCTAACACCTCCTCGATGGCAGACACAGGGATTACTCCAATGTCCGTACTGACACGTGCAACGGTCCACCCTTTGTGTTCCGCCTTACGGTCCTTCTCTTTGTCGGCAGCAGCGTGTGCTTTTTCCTGATGGTGCGGGCCGTCGAACTCGACGAGCGTCTTCAAATCTAACAGTGCCAGGTCAAATATGCCAACACCTTCGATAGGGTACTCGAACTGGTGCGTGACGCCTTCTTTGAGAAGGCAGGCCGCAACCTTTACGTACTTCCAGCCTTCTCGCGCACGAAGCACTTTAGCGTTGGTCTCGATGCCCGGCCGCAGGTTCTCTGGACCTACTTCCTGCGCCCGAGATCTACGCTTCTCGGTTACAGATCCTGCCGACGCACAAGAGCGCGAGCAGAAAGTCGCGGCCTTCACTGACGAGGTAGACTTGAACTCATCCCCGCAATGCGGGCATGTCTTCGTGACTTCGCAGTTCTGTCTGGTCACGTTTCCCCGCTTAGCGGAGCAAGAAAGCGAACAGAAAAAGTCTACGCGGCCTTTGCGTTGTTGGCGCCGATGCTCGCCCCGTTGGATGTCCTTCGGGGCACCACACCAAGCGCAGTTGATCGTTACAGTAGCCATAAAAAGCACCTCCTTACCTCGCAATATAGCCGAGGCGGAGGGGCTTGTCAATGATTGATGGAGGCGTCGGGAGTCGAACCCGAGTTTTGGTACGCTTCCGGTCGTGCGTCTACGTGCGTAGTGACTATTAAGCTGCACACACCCAGCAAGTCAGTCACCAACTTCTAACGGTGGGGGTCTTTGCCTCCTGTCAGCGGTCTTTCCCGTGATGCTTGTCAACCCTTTAACCTTCGCACACTCGGGCGGTGTGTGCGCAGGGTGACTCACTGTCGGTCAGGCAGCGAGGCGAGCCACGGCGCGAGCGCCGAAGTCCGCATGAAGGATGTTGTCCTTCGCATTTACAGTTTAGTCAGTTTGATAACGGGGCCAACTGACCAACCCCGGCACGCAACATCGACTTTCCACGTCCAGTCTTACCAGTTCGCCCCCGTAAAGGGTCCCCCCGTTCTTTCGCAGGGGACGGTAGAAGTCTAGGGAAACTACCCTCGAATGCTCCCGTTGTCAAGCAGCCAGCAGCCCCCACGCCTCACGGCGAAGGCCGATCCAGGACCGATAGGCTTGCGCCCATGCGTGCCCGTAGTCCATCCGAAGTCCCTGCCATATCGTTTCCCGAGCAGCAATACCACGGGGAGCGTTTAACGTCCGCTCCAGGACGTCGTCGATGGCGCTTTCGAGCGCACCGACCTCGACGCGAACGTCGCCCGACTGAATGAACACCGGCATGCAATTTGTGGTCACGGTAAGACTCCAACGCCTGGCTGGATAGAAGGGTCGGGACAGGCACCCGAGTCCTTAGACTTCGTGACGACACAGTCGTCTTGAGGCCACAGACGGTAGCTAATTAGCCTGCATATATACTGACGCAAAAAACATAGTTCTTTAGGTAAGACTAGAAGGTCAATGACTTGGTCTGTTTGCCCTGCTTATAGACCACCCGGACCTGCTTGGCTCCGAGTAGCTTCTTAAGCACTCCCTTCTTCGCCGGCGGGAGAGCTGCGAGTGTGCGCTTGGCCGCGCCGAATATTTCCGACACTCGTATATTGCCTTTACGACAGCGACTGCAACCTGGCCTACGACCAGGGGCCTCCGCGTTCGCCAGGGACTTGAGGAACGGGAACTCCTTGAGGAACCGATCCTGCTTGGCCATGTGCCGAATGGTGTTGTCGGAGATGACGAGTAGTGTGTGTAGAGTCTGCGCTGCCACGATGTTTCCTACAGGACGATCTTGGTTATTTCCGCCGTGAATCGCTTACCGTTCCAAAACCATTCTATAGTAACCACTCCCACAGAGGCGTTCTTTGTCGGGAAAATTTCGATCCTTCTTTCCCCGTCAGGGCCGTCGTCGAACACGATGTCGCTCGGGTCGGCGAGCGCGATGTCGGACGATGTCGGGAAGCTCTCCGGTTCGTGTGTGCCGGACTTGAGCTTCCCGTTGAGTAGAAGCCTTATGGCCCCCGCCGCCGTCTCGAACAAGAAGATATCGAACAGGCGAGAGGTCACCTGTTCCGGCACGGTGTTGCTACCGTCCACGTAAGTCGTTGTAAAGTTTCCTCCTCCACCGAAAACATTCCCGATAGATTCGCGAATGGCCTGTTGATTGTTAGGCATTGTTCCGGCGAAGTCCTGCTCCATCCGAAGCGTGTCCGCGCCTCCGCCCGTGGCCGATGCCGTCCAGGTAGCCGGAAAGGACGTGACAAACGGCGGGCCAGTTCCAAGTAGTAACGGATCGTTCAGCCCACCAACTAGATTTGCCATTGTCCCTGCAATAGTTGCCTCGATACGCACGTCCAGGACGGCAGTCCCTGCAGCGATGGATGGAATCCAGGCCAAGCCCAAAACTGCTTTGAAGTCTACCCGTACTTCCGCGCCACCGATACCGGAGATGCTCACGCCCGCGTCATCAAAGTAAGTCCGTACGATGATCCGGTCGCCATCCAACGGGTTGTTGAGCATCTGAGCTGACGCTGTCGCTTTGACCCCGGGCACCTCCGCCCGGAAAGACATGGTCGCGCCCGCAAGTGCCTTGGCTTCGATAAAGTCGAAAGCCTCACCGTCTCCGGGACTCTCGGACTGACCAAGCTGGTCCTCCAGTTCGAGGATTTTGTCCGTCAGTTGGATGTCATTGTTTTGAAGAAGCTCGCCCCCGTCTTGCTGCGGCGGGGGATCAAGAATATCGATGGTGTCGCGGTAGCGAACAACATTCGGCTCCTGCATGCCGATACTCCCTACTACGTTATCGGCAGCTGGCTGAGTTGTTCAAGTGTCAGGCCGGAGAGCTGGGCAAGGGTCAGCGTGAATAGGGCTAGGCTGGGCAACACAACAGACTCCGACTCGGATGTCGACTCGGACGGCGTGGGTAGTTCACCGCACACCGCTTGCTCGTCCTCGACGAGGATGTCCGCCAGGTCCAACGTCTCGGTCAGTTGGCATACGAACTTGACGATCAAACTCCAGAACTCCTCGAACTCAACCATCGAGCGAAGGTCCACCTCAATGAAGTCCTTTCGGAAGAAAGGGAAGGCCTTGTCCGGGTCGGGCGCACCGACAGGATACTCGGACAGATCGACCGGGCTGGCGACCGTACAGAACTCGTCGAAGATGTCCCCGGTGTAGGGGTCGGCCGGGTGCCGCCGGTACACGAACACGTAACGTGTCATGTCCGGGGAGGTCTCGACGACCTCAACGCGTAGTCGGAACACCCGAAGGTGCCAATGGTTCGCATTCTTGATGCTGAACCTTTGGAGTCTGATTCCGCGGGGCATCCTTGCCTCCTTCAAAGCTCCAGCTTATGTACGATTCCCTCGTACCTATAATAGATGACAATAGGCTTCGGCCGATAGCCCTTTTTATCTGCGATGTACTCCACCAACGGTTCCAAGGCCTCAGGGCTGTCCTGGGCTAGCTTGAAGGCGTGCTCGGCGAACATGCTCATCAACGGCTGCAACGTCTTCTTGACGTTGGAGCAGCCCAGGCACCCCACGCCCGGAGTCAGCATGGCCTCCAGCATCTTCTCGTAGATGGCCAGACCCTGCTCCTTCATAAAGAAGAAGGCCGACACCCGAGAGTAAAACTTGGGATCCCCGATCATGCCGTGGAAGATGATGTGGTTGAAGACTAGGGGAGGTCCGTCGGTCATGGGCGTACTTTCACGGGCGTGGTCAAAGCCTTCTCGACAGACCATCCTCGGTAAATTCTATGCTCCAAAGCTTTCCTGGACATACCAAGCTCGTCGGCCCACTCTGTCATTCGCTGCGTTCGCCCCTGGAACGTCAGCAGATGTTCTTGCTTCTTGACCGGAGTTGTCATAGCTCTCTTGGGCGGCCAACCTTTAGCAAAGACTCGACTATGCAAAGTACCTGGACTAATTCCAACGATCTTGGCCCATTCTCCAACACACTTTGTTTGCCCTTCGTACTCGAAGGTTCTATTTGTGCGAATGTTCCACATCTGCTCCTGCCGCGTTGCCCAGCAACAGTTCGACTTCCGGTAGCCCTTATTATTATCTATGCGTTCAAGCGTGTTCTTTACGATAGGCCGCGATCCCATGTCTATAAGAAAGTTGTCAAACTTCAACCACCGACGGCAGATTGTGATTCCTCGCCCGCCGTAGTCTTTGAACGCACGACTCTTTGGGTTGGTACAGCGTTGCACTACGCCAGACCAGCAACGATATTCCGGGCTCATTTTTCCGTTAGCTGTATGTCCGTGGCCGGACTTAGGACCTCGCTTAACGCACCCGCAAGAGATTACGCCACCGCAACGCATCGAAGTGCCCGCTAGAACTTTCTTGTTACCACAATCGCACCGACACAGCCACATCGCGTTCCCGGCTCCCTTCACCGGCGTGTAGCGAACGACTACAAGGAACCCGAACCTTTTACCGGTCATATCTTTTATTTGCGTACTCATAGAAACTATTATACGCCTACTTGTCGGCGTGTCCACGGGAAATATTACTCAGCTACCGCGACGACCACGGAAAGGGCTGGGAAAATCCTCGTCGGCCACCGCCTTCTCTCGGGGGAGTCCACACAAAAGTTTTATCTTTGTTAAACATTTTTATTTTTGCACCAGCCTGATGAACCTGTTCGCCAATGCAACAGTCGCCTCCGTTGTGCTGTAGTCGTACATCTGGAATATTTCCCCGTCGAATCGTCTCAATGGCCAGGGCCCAGAACCAACCCACGGCGAACTCGATGATCGTACCGTTCGGAGCCTCAGTGTTTCGACCACGAAGGCGGAAGTTCCTTCCCTGGAACCAGTCGGCCGCACGGAACCATAGATCGGGACGGTTCCCGTTCTTGGCGAACATCTGCATGTTGTGGTGCATCCGCCAGCCATACATCCGGTTCCCGTGCGGATGGTTGGACACGATCATCTCGGTCAGTCGAACCAACCAGTTCGGGTCAACGACTTGCGTGTCGTCGTCGAACCAAAGCACGTAGTTCGTGTTGATGGGGCAGGTCTTGTCCCAAAACATCTCACGCATCACCGGGTACTTCTTCCGGTTCTTGTTGTTCACGTAGAGCTTGGTGATCGGCAGCGTGTTCAGGTACTTGAGTGTGTCCGGCGAGCACTCGTTGCAAGCCACCCGAATGTCCAGGAGTTCCGCTGGCGTGCTGTCCAGGATCGAACCCAGGCATCGCTTGGCCAGCTCCGGGTAGGGACCGTAGCACAGAACGCACACGGTGTACTTGCCGCCGATGATTGGGTTCTTGATTAGCTTCAGTTGTGGTGGTGGCGGCGCATTGACCGGGGCCGGCAGCACGGGCATCTGCGGAGGGACCAGCTTGTGTCTCGGAGCCTTCACGACCCTAGGCTTGGGAGGCAACGGAGGATTCTTGATCACCGGAGGTAAGTTGGCCGGATCGACAAGCTTAGGCTCCTCGAACTCTTCGTCGTCCGGGTATTTTCCTTTGGGTTGCCCAATAGGCGGAAGCTCCCCATTTTCGTAGTACGACATAACTGCCTCCACAACGTGGTCACTCGTAATTAAATCCATGCAACGACCGACAGCCTGGTCGCCCTGACGCATCGGCTCGACGCAGAGCTTATCCGCGTCCTTCAGCGTATCCTGCGGGCAGATCGGTACAACCCGTTTCTTCCAACAGCCTTTCGACTCGCAACAGTGCAATAGCCCTACAGTGTGAAGGAACCGATGCTCCGTTTTAACCGGGGCGCACACGCCGCCAAACGCGCCGTACACATTCGTGTAAGCCTCCCACCACGGCTCCTCACGCCCACCGGCGATGACGACACAGGGCTTGTCGAAACAGGCAGCAATGTGCGTGCCCGCCGTGATAGGGCCGATGAACCCCTCGGCGTGGTAGATCATGTTCATGAAGTCACGCTCGGTCTTGAACTTTCCAATGAGATTCAGGCAGTTGTCCAGATCCGGATGACGATGGTCGCTGTGTCGCACGCCCGACTGAACACAGTGAATGCCTAGCTTGAGTAGACGGTTGACCACTTGCTGGTATCGCTCGACCCACCAGAACTTGTTGGTCATGTCCAGCTTGCCGCCGGCCTGGATGACCCAGTACCGCCCCGCAACGATCGGCTTCTTGTCCTCAGCAGAGAAGTAGAGATCGCCCTTGGGCAGGCGCACCGGGCAACGAATCCCCGTCACCTGGGTGAACCGCCGGTGGTATTGACTGAGCATGTGGATCTTGTCACCGCGGCCGGCAGCTTTGATCCCTTCTTTGTACCTGATTTCGATCGGGCTAAGCCTGTGACGTCTGGCTTTGTCCTGGGGACCCAACGGCCGGGCATGCGGGTTGTGCTGCCAGATGCCACGAAAGTTCGAGTTCACCAGGATCTCATACTGCCCGGGATGATTCAGTTGAATGTCTCGGGCGAGACCTGTGAATAGAACGGTATCGCCTAAAGCGAGTTTGTGTTCAAGAAGGAGAGTTTGCTTTGTCACACGGGACCTCACTGATCGAACGAAGCCGCCCAGAAGCCTTCGTTCTGTTCCATCTGCTCGCGAGTGAAGGCCGGGAACCTTCGGTCCGCGAATCCTTTACGTGTGCCCTTGACCAACACAGTAGCTTCGCCGCACTGTTGGTACTCCTGAGCTTTTACAACGACCATACTATCCACGATCTTGGCGCCGAGCACGATCGGCTCCGGCGTCACCACACTAATCACCCTGAAGCTACCCTTCTCGCACACCTTCTCGAATCGAGGATCCATTTGAGCCGCAGTCTGGTACGCCTGCAGCCGTAGGTCCACAACGTCCATGAAGACGGCTTCGGGCATCTCCGTGCAGAAGAGGCCCAGGTAGTTGTCCTGGCCCCCCTCGTCTATCTTGACAATGGCGAACTTACCCGCCGGCCCTTGCGGTCCCTGAGGTCCTCGTTGGCCCTGCGGAACCTGGAACTGGAACCGGAACTGTATCTGACATTGCTGCTGTTCCTGGCACTGTGACTGAAACTGCTGCTGGAACTGCCCCTGCCCCTGACACTGTGGGTTCAGCTGAATCCTAACCACGTCGAGGAACACATTACAGTCCCCGGTGAAGCACTGGATGGTGGCCGTGGCGCAGAGGTCGGTAACGCCCCCGCCGCCGCCGACGTTCAGATCGTAGATGAACTTGAACACACACGGCTCGTCGTCGAGCTGCACGACATCGACTGTGAAGTCAACGTCCCCTGTCGTAGTGATTTCTGTCTGGAATTGGGGACAAGCCGGCGGCGGCGTGAATGGGGGTGGGACAGGAACGTTCGCGTCGTCGCAGTCAAAGATCGGGTCGGGCGGCCCAGGCACATCGCAGTCCTGGATGATCTGTCGCTGCGGAATGGCCGGCACCACGGGCACCGGACATTTCTGTGGATCAAAGACTGGGTCGCGATGCGGCATTAGATCGACTCAGAGACTTCGGATATGTCGGACACGAAGCAAAGCGACAGCCCGGTCATGTCCATGTCCACGATGACCTTGTTGTTCTCGGGGTCCGGGGTGACCACAGCACCCAACCCCGCCATGATGTCCAGGAGACGGCCGCCCACCCCGTTGACGGAGCGGATGGCTTCGTTGCACAGCGGCCCGCCTTCAAGAAGCAAGACGT
>SDBT01010656.1_pt1 | contig 14823 bp, 10 predicted proteins | sample 2277101 | NCBI WGS metagenome assembly SDBT01 (sample SAMN10404973, study PRJNA504765) | marine sediment metagenome | isolation source: marine sediment core GS10_PC15, 103 cmbsf | place: Arctic Ocean: Southern Knipovich Ridge | collected 2010
GGACCGGCGTCAGAGCAGTGATCTCGCCCTGGGAAAGGAAGCCGTCTCCATCGGCGTCGCCCCAGAGTTCCAGTACGTCCTCGAAGGTGAATGTGCCCCAGTACTGGAAGAGCGGCGGTGGCGTCGATCCGTTGGGGTACGTGTCGTCACCCCTGACATTGTAAGCCAGAACTGCCGGGGGATTGCCGTTGATCTCCTTGGTCAGGGTATAGAGGTGTGGGTTGGCCGCCCCCTCCTGTCGATCGGCCACGGTCACCTGCCCGTCATAGGTACGGTCGAGGGTCAGCCGGATCGTTTCCGATTCGTTGAGGTATCGGTCGAGGAAGCCGGGGAGGTTCTCTTCCTGCGGCGGTGAGGTATAGGTTCCCGGCGTGTACATCGTGCCGCTACTCAGGGGCACCGCGGAGTCACGGTGCATCGCGACGAACTGGTCAGAGAGATTGGCGTTGAACACCAGCTGATAGGGAGCGGCGTCGAGCCAGACCGGCTGCCTGTTGAAGTGGTCGACAAAATATCCCGCCTGGCGGACATCCTGCACTATTGCCGTCATACCAATTCTGGCGTTCTGCTGTGCTTCGATCACGTCGCTCTCAATGGTGTTGATCCGGGTCTGGGACTGAAAGACGATCAACATCGCCGAAAACATGATCGAGGTCAGAACCAGTGAGACCATCAGTTCAACAAGGGTGAACCCTGCCTGACCTGATGGGGCAATAAGCCGGTCCTTCCAGGACCGTATTGTGCGGGTATCAGCGTTTAGTGAGCGCATGTCGCTCTCCCCCTGCCTAGAAGCGGGCAACCCGTCCATACATCGTTACCGAGTGTTCGTTGGAGGTTATTCCCCTCCAGGTGATCACCACGGTGACGTTCTTCATCAGGCTCATCCCGAGGACGTCGAGACTTTCGACGATCGTCACGGCACGCGCGAACTTGATGTATTCCGGGTCCCCATTGTGTACCTGCCCCTGGGCCTCACTGAGGAAACGTACCGGTGTAATGCTGTCGTATTGAGTGTAGTGGAGTACCTGCTCCAGCCGATCCTCGGCCAGAGCAGTCGCCAGGCTCACGTCCTGAGCGAACCGGTTGCCCCGCACTACTGACAGCATGAGAGGTCCCAGACTCATGAGCCCCAGCGACAGCAGCATCATGGTCATGACGACCTCTATCAGGGTGAACCCCCGCTCCCCTCTTCCAGGGATCACACCCCTTCCACGCCGGGCATGGTGCACCCGTCCCTGCGCCGGCATGGGAGAATATTCCCGTCGTGACCCATTCATCAGGTGTTCCGTCATTTCCATCTTGGATCTCCCGACGGGTTGTACAACAGGGACCTCGCGGCCCCGGTTGGTTTATAGAGCACGATCGCTCTCTGCCCGGTTGGATCCACCCTCTGAAGCCGCTCAGTCAGGTGGAGCATGATCACGCCTGTTTCCCGAGCGCTTCCATTCGGGTAAAAGACAATCAGGGGTGGAGAGCCGCTGAAGGAGATTGCGTTCGAGATCGTGATCCCGTTCGGCAGCCCCGATGACTCAACCATACCGAAGGTGACGCCGCCGGTGAGCGTATATGGCCCACTGACCCGCTCACCCGGGTCGGGGGTCAGGTTCCCCCGATTCATCTCGTTGAAGTTCGGGTTTGTAGCGAGTCCACCGCCACCTCCGTCATCTGCGAAGAGGACATACTGATTACTCGCTCTCAGAAAAATCACCACCCATGGATTGCGTTCATTCACCGCCCGGAGCCGGGCAAACCGCAGATTCGTTACCAGTTTCCGCGACGCGGCCGAGATGCGCTGGCTCATCATGTACCCACGGAATGTCGGCGCGGATACGCTCGCCATGATCCCGATGACCACGACCACGACGAGCAATTCGATGAGCGTGAAACCCGCTGCCACTCTGCTGCTGTTCTTCACGTTCATCTGCCTACCTCAGAAACCCCGTATACCAGGTCCAGATCTGTTGTCCCGCCACGATCGCGATGAGGGCGCCCATGGCCAGAAAGGGCCCGAACGGAACCGTCTTCTCCTTGCCTCCGAAGGCGAGGTAGATCAGCCCGCCGATCGCTCCCAGTACGAACGCTGCGAAGAGGGCGACGATGAGCACACGCCACCCCAGAAACGCTCCGATCGCGGCCGTCAGCTTGATGTCCCCTCCCCCCATCGTCTCCCGCTTGTAGACGGCATCACCCAGAACCGCGATCCCGTACATGATACCGCCCCCCGCCAGGGCCCCGATGAGAGACGCCAGCGGGGATAGATTTCCGGGAATGAGCGAAATCATCAACCCGAAGCCGAGCAGCGGCAACGTCACCCTGTCGGGCAGCAGCCGGTGTTCCAGATCGATGCCGACACAGATGACCAGCACCGTTGCGAACGCCGCGTCGGCAAGAAACAGCCAGACCTGCCCGCCATTGAGCCACCAGAGGCCCAGGTAGAGCAACGCAACTGTTGATTCAACGACCGGATAGCGCACACTTATCCGATGTCCGCAATCGCGACAGCGACCCTTGAGTAAAATATACCCGACTATCGGGACATTGTCATGCCACCTGACAGACATCCCGCAATATGGGCAATGTGAGGGAGGTGAAATTATCGACTCACGTCGAGGCAGTCGATAGATACAGACATTACAGAAGCTGCCGACTACGGCTCCAAACGTAAGAGCTGTCCACGGCCCCATTAATTCCAGTACTTCCGTCAAGCAGAGTTCTCCTCCCCCCTGGGCGGTACTCTCTTGAACACTGGCCTGCGGGAGCGCTGCACACCGGACACTCCCGGTCAGACACAGAGGAAGCACCGGGTGGCGTGACGCCACCCGGTGCTTCCCCGGTTGATTCTGTGTACGGTTACGGCGTGATCACTGTCGGCGTGACGGTGATTATGGTACGGGATCTGTCATTCGCCTTCCCTTTAAGCACGAAGGTGTCCTCCGTAGCTCTCGAGTAACTCTCGAATGTCCACTGAGCCTCGGCAGCTGCCGGGATCCCGCCGTAAACTGCAAGGAGGGTGACCAGGGCCGCATGGTCGCCAACATCAGCAGCGGCCGGATAGGCAGACGTGTCATTTTCCGCCTGGTACATACCTATCAATGTCCTGATGGTCACCAGCTCGGCCTTCGCGGCGCTGATCTTCGCCTTGTCTGATACACCCTGGAACCGCGGAATCGCGACGGCGGCCAGAATACCGATGATCACGATCACGATCAGCAGTTCGATAAGTGTGAAACCTTTCTGGTTGCGCATTACTGTGTACCTCCATCAAGCTCGTTCGAAACTAATGTGGGATGAAATTCTCTGGGGGATAGTATCGCATAAACCGTGCCAACTCGACCTGCTTCACCGATGACAGAATATAATTCTGTTAAGATACTGACAGACATCATGTTGTGACAGGGTTCACCGTGCCGCGTCGCCGGTACAGGCCGGATGACTCCGGTACGGCAACCCTCAACACGCCTCCCTGGTCTTGCATTATGCAACAGTCAGTCGCGTATTCGGAACCTGAAGGTGATAACCGCTTCCTGTCTGACCTGGAGTGAGACGGTGGGCAGCGGCTGGAACTTCCACTGCCTGAGCGCGGTGAGCGCGGCTTCCTCCAGTGCCGGATCGCCCTTCTGCAGGGGCCTGATGCCGGTAACCTCACCGGCCGGGGTTACCGAGAATCTGAACTGCAGCTTGACCTCCCGCTCGATACCGGCCGGATATTCAGGCAGGACGCTGCGGACCACATCCCGGTTCCTGCCGATCCACTGGATCTGATACGGCGAGGCGGCAGTACCTCCGGAGCCACCTGCCTCCTGGTCCGGCATGACCAGTCCCACCGGCAGACCGGATGATGGTGGCACAATCCTGTCACCTGCCGGCGTTCCCGGTCGTTTTGCCGGTCGTTCCTGTCCCGACCGCCTCAACCGGTCGATCACCCGGGAGGGTTCGATCCGTGGGACATCGGCCTCCTGTCGATTCGTCATCAGCACGACTTCCTCGGACGGCAGTCGTATCGGCCGACGTTCGGGCAACGCCACCATCGTGCTCGACTCCATCTGCTCCGGAGCGCTGCTTGCAGGAACACCGGTACTCTCGCTCTCCGAGAAGGCGGTCCGGCTGGCGGAGACATCAAAGAGGATGATTTCGCTGTACTCCTCCGGCATCACCTTCAGCTTGATGCCGACCATCAGAAAGAAGAACAGGAGAACGCCATGGAAGAGAGCTGACAGAAGCCAGCCCTGGAGACGTCTGTCATCCAGCGCGAGGGTCACGGCCCGCCGCCCTCCTCACCGGTTCGTGTGGCAATCAGGAACCGTGCCGCGCCGACCTGCTTGGCGATATCCATTACTTCCACCGCCCGCCTGAACGGTATCTCCTCATCGGCCCGGAGGATGATGTCCTTGTCGGCGCCCTGAGCCAGTTCCTGCAGGAGCCGGGCGGGCAGTTCCGCGAGCGAGACCGGCTGGTCATTCAGGTAGACGCCGCCGCCTGCCAGAATGGTCACCGTCAGGGTTTCCTGGTCAACCGTCTCAGTCACCTGGGCCTCGGGCAGATCCACCTTGATCCCCGGCTGGAGGATGAAGGTACTGCTCAACAGGAAAAAGATGAGCAGGAGCATGACGATATCGGTCAGACCGATCGCGCTGAAGGTGTGGATCCGCTTTCTGTTTGTTTTAATGTTCATGCTCCGCCTCCCGGAGGGTGTCCCCATCGTTCCTCACGGAATCGTCACCCAGTAGATCAAGCAGTTCCATGCTCGACCGTTCCATCTCGAAAACGAAATGCTCCACCTGTCCCACGAGCCAGTTATAGAAGATGAGCGCCGGTATTCCGACGCTGAGTCCCGCCGCGGTGGTCATGAGCGCTTCCCAGATACCGCCGGCAAGCACGGTCGCGTTCACCTGGCCACCCAGTCCCTCGATATCCATGAAGGCCCGGATCATGCCGGTCACCGTTCCCAGGAAACCAAGAAGCGGAGCGATCCCCGCCACCGTGGCCAGAGCGCCGAGCCCGCGCTCGAGTTTGTAGAGCTCCGCCTTGCCGGTCGACTCGACGGTCTCGCGGATCAGGCTGCGGCTCGCTCCTGCCCTGAGCACCCCCTCTTTCAGAAGGCGCGCAACCGGCCCGGGCGTTTCATCACAGATATCGATTGCCCTGCCGATTTCACCACCCCGCAGGGCCTGGCGGACCCGGTTCATGAGGGTTCCGGTATTGACTCGCGCCTTGCGCAGGGTGAGCCAGCGTTCGGCGATGATACCCGCTCCTATGAACGAGCAGATCGCAATCGGGATCATCAGCCAGCCACCACTCACCAGGATATTGAAGATGTTCATCTACTCCTCCTCACAGAACCGGTGTCTCAGAAGCCCGTCGGAGCAACACTCCGGCTGCGGATAGCGCCGGCATCCAGCCGGCTTCTCTCAGAACCTTAGCGAGATCCCGAGGGCGGTCGTGCGTCCCGGCATCGGGTACCCCTCCCAGATCACGATCTCCCGGTCGAGCACGTTCCTCAGTTCCAGCCATATTGTGAACAGATCGCCGAAGCTTCTTGCCGTCCGCAGGCTCACATCAGCCGCCGGTGCCAGTCTGCGTGAAGCGAGTCCAGCGGTATCTCCGTACCTCTCTCCAAGCCATGTAACCCTCGCACCCAGGTCGATGTTCCACGGTCCAACCGCGTTGACACCGCCCGAGAACTCAAACCGGGGGATGTGTGGCAACTCCTCTATCCCTCCACCCGTAGGATCCCGGAGAACGATTTCGGATGAGAAGTAGAACCGATCGCTCGGCTCACCCTCGATACTCATCCGGGTTTCGTTCAGGCCGGGTGAATCGATTGTGTCGAGCATGAAGAGCCCCCGGCTGTTACTCTCGTTGACCAGGTCGACCCGACGCCAGACCGGCAGTCGCTCGAAGAGCCTCCGCGCGACCTGGAAACCGAGCACAATCCGGGCGGCAACGGTGTATCGCAGTCCTACCGCCAGGTTGAAGCGTTCCTGACGCGGGGCAATGATAAAGCTGTTGGCCACAAACGGGTTGGCGATCCGGGCAGCGCCGAGCGTGAGGTAGTCGATGCTGGGATGGTATCGCACATACATGCCGAAGCGTTCTGAATACTGGGAAGAGAAGCTCACCCGGGGCCAGATGTGCGTGGTTACGCTCAGTCCGTCATCCAGCCGGTAGAAAATCGCGCCCAGGTAAAGATTGCTTTCCTCCCCGACGAGCGCCTGCATCGACAGGTCTCCTGATACCAGGCTCACCTTCCGGGCGGGGACCACTCCCTTGACACCATCTCCCTCTGCCCGTCCCGTGATTGAGAAGATCGATCGTCCGGTTATCCACTCCAGTCCGATATTCGCCCATCCGCCATTGCTGCCTGGTTTAAGAGTGGTGGGGTCCTCCCTGATCGCGTCCTGCAATTCCGCGTGACGACCACCGGCTCCCGCCCTGAAGGTGAGCCCTCTTCGGATCATACTCTCAAGCTCTACCTCGTACGTTCCATCGATCCATGTCCTGGCGGCGCCTGTCGGAGTTCCCTGCAGGCTGGCGGCGGGGAGCGCCTCACCCCACTCCTCCTGCCGGCCGGCGGCCAGCCCTGCCCGGAACCGGAGTTCGGTATTTGTCCCGAGCCCGCGGATCATGGTCATACGACCGAACCCCTCCAGCGAGGAGCTGTTGGGTATGTGCCCCTTTGTGCCCGCCCCTCCCCCCTCAGCCACGAGACGCCAATTCTGCAGATCTGTCCAGAATTCTCCTCCCCCGAGGAGCTCGGTGAAGGTGCCGCCGCGCAGATACGCCCGTGCTCTCCTGCCCGGATCGATGTTTTCCTGCGCGGCAAAGGTCCTGCCGCCCCCCCACCCGGTTCGGCTCTCAACCTTCTCTCCGAGGGGAGCGCCGATCTCACGATCGAGCGCGGTCCGCTTTGCGGAAGTAAAAAGCTTGCTCCCCTCCCGAACCATCGCGCTGTCCCGGCCGAGGATCACGATATCGGGCAGAGTGAGTGGAGGGAGTGTCAGCCGTTTCGCCGCGGTGTCCTGGACCGCCTGTCGGGGAAGCTGTCCTTCAGCCAGTGCGGGAAGTGTGGTGAAGAGAAGAACAGCCATCGCCATCCGGGAGAATCTGAATCTGCGCCGCGTCATCGCTCTCACCATGGCAACCGTGCAAGGGCCGCCCGTGCGAGAGTCGCGGCGGGTGCCTCCGGGTAATCATCGAGTACCGACTGGAACAGCGTCCGGGCCTTGCCATATTCACCCAGTCTCACATTCGCCTCTCCCGCGCGGTAGATCGCCTGCGCGATCCAGTCGGTGAAAGCGGGGAACACATATTTCACCTTGAGGTACTGGACCTCGGCATCTGTCCACCGCTCCTGCGCGAAGAGCACCTCACCGGCGAGGTACTGGGCTTCCGCGGCCAGCTGGTCGGTCCGCTCCGCCAGGATCGTATTCACCTGCGTCTGGGCGATGTTGTAGTTGCCGCGTTCGAGCGCGAGTTCGGCGAGCCGCAGCCGAGCCTGGGCTTCCAGGGGACTGCCCGGATAGTCATCGATGAGTCGCCTCAGCTCAACTTCGGTCCTGGTCGGGTCACCCAGGGCCAGATGGCTGCGGGCCAGGATGTAGAGCGCCTCCGCGCGTTCCGGGAGTGATGACATGGTAAGCGGCTCGATTACCTGGATGGCCTGACTGAACGCCTCCCGCTCGAAGAACAGGAGACCGAGTCTGACGCGCGCTTCATTCACGAACTGGTTGCGCGTATAGTCGGTCAGGAGCGTCATCAGGGCACGTTCGGTGCGGTTGTCATCCCCCAACTGCTGCCACGCCCTGGCCAGCCAGTATATGGACTCACCGCGAACCTCTTCCGATCCCTGGCGGCCGAGGGCATCGAACACGTCGGTCGCCTCACTGAATCGTTCCTGGTTGAAGAGAAACTTCCCCTGCTGAAGCCTGACTCTGGCTTCCACCCGAGCCGAGGTACCGCTCCGCAGTGCGCCCGGCGCCACCACTTCAGCCTCATCCTCCCGACCGAGCTGGACCAGCGACCACTGCATGCCTGCGACCGCTTCGATCAGCCAGTCATCATCGGGGTGCGCTTCGGCCACAGCGCGATAGGCGGCCAGCGCCTCTTCATATCTGCCGGCGTTGTAGAGGGCGTCGCCGATTCCATACCCGGCATCGGGCGCAAGCTCTGAGGGGGGACGCATCGCCAGCACCTTGCCGTATTCCTCGATCGCCCGGTCGTACTCCTCCAGCCGGAAGAGAGACCATCCCCTCCAGTAGAGGGCGTCGTCGTAACGATCACTCGATGGGTATCTGGTTACGATCCGGCCCAGCACCGACAGGGCCGACTCGTACTGTTCGGCCCGTATGTAGGCGTTACCGGAGGAGAAGGCCACACCGGCCGCATCGGCGGCGGCCGGGTTCCGATCGATCACATTGCCGTACGTGACCGCGGCGTCCTGGTACCGGTGGAGGTTGTACCAGGCATCAGCGATCCGGAGGTGGGCATCCCGTTTGAGCGTCTCATCACCAGCATCGGAAGCCACCACATGACGGAACGACTCGATCGCCGGTTCCCAGAAACCCCTTGAGAAGAGCGACCATCCGATACCGTATTCGGCGTCGAGGGCACGCTCCCCCTCCGGGTGGTCCTGGAGGTACCGGCGGTAGAACCGTTCACTCTTTTCATGTTCACCGGTCCGGTAAACCGCCTCAGCCTGGAAGAAGAGGGCGTCGGGAGCGAGTGGTTCATCGGCATACTCCTGGCGGTAGAGGGCGAACCCATCCGCCGCTTCGGAGAGCCGACCGAGCTGGAAGTGGCAATACGACCGCTGAAAAAGCGCCAGCGACGCGGCCGGAGCTCCGGGCCAACCGGTGATCACGGCCTGGAACGCGTCCGCCGCCTCAATCCAGTTGCCTTCCGCGAGCCAGCATTCGCCAAGCAGTTCCGCGGAATCAGCGCCGAGCGTGCTGGTCTGGTAGTCGGTGAGGAGCCGATCGAGGATATCCCGGGCTCGTGCATAGGCGCCCTGCCGGTAGCGGATCAGTGCCGCCTCAAGCAGGGCATCGTCCGACCATTCATCGGTCGGGTAACGCTCCGCGGTTGCGAGAAAAGCGGCCAGCCCCTCATCCACTCGACCGGCTTCCTTGAGCGCGACACCTGCCCGGTATTGCGCGCCGCCGGCAACAGGGCTGTCGGGATATTCCTCGACCGCCCGCGCAAAGGCCACGGCCGCGGAGGAGGCATCCCCCTCCTTCAGATACGTCCAGCCGATGGCGACCCGGGCTTCAGGAGCGGCCGCATGGTCGGGGTGGTTGGCGGCGACCTGTTCGTAGTGACGCCTGGCGAGCGTGAATTCCTCCAGATGATAGTACGACTCACCCAGCAGGTACCTGGCGTTGGCCGAGACATCCGGTCCGAGATCAAGTTGGATGACCTGGGTCATCGCGTCAGCCGCCTCGGTATACTGCTGCAGAGCGAAGTAGCATTGCCCCATCTTGTAGAGGCAGGTTGAGAGCAGATCACTGCCGGCATACTCATCCACGACGCGCTGGTAGTAGCTCACCGCGTCGGAATATTCCTCCAGCTCCTGCGCGACCCACCCCATGCTGTAGAGCGCATAATCAGCGACCGAGGAGTCGGGTGTGTTCTTGTACACGTTCTGGTATGCCTGACGGGCGCGCTCGTAATCGTCCTGCCTGAGGCGCGATTCCCCCAGCCAGTAGCTGGCCCGATCGAGCAGATCGGAGTTCGGCCGTCGCTGAGCTATCCCCTCGAAATCATCCGCGGCAGCAGCATAATCCCCGAGCTTGAAGTAGGCTTCTCCCCTCCGGTAGAGCGCCTGGTCGAGATAGGCACTCTGTGGATAGGCTATCGTGAAGGCTTTCAGCTGATCGACGACCTGGCGATAATCGCCTTCGATGAAGTGCACTTCCGCCTGCAGCAGGCGCACCTCCTCAATCCGTTTCGATGTCAGATGTGCGGTGAGAAACTGGCGGATCTGATCAAGCGCGGTCGGATAGAGACCATCTGAGATCAGACCGCGGATGAACCGGAAATCCTGCTCGGCCCTGTCCACCTGGATGGAGGGGGTGCCGACCGGAACACCGTTCTGGGAGAGACCGATCCGCGGTGAAAGCAGAGTGAAGCAGATAATCGCCAGGCAGACCGGTCGGATCAGGTCTGAGGCGCTTCCTGACTGTCGGGCAGATGTCGTCATGCGCTCGGATCTCGGTTATGAAGGGCTCCCTCAATACTAGCCAAGCCCTCCGACGCACTGCCTCCAGGGCAGGATACGAATGAACATCCCGATCATCTGATTGAACGATCCCCACCCCCTGCCGGTTCCCGTCTGGAAGCCGGAATCTGACATAAAAGCTGAATTGCCAGCGGAGAATGTGTTCGCGTCAGCTGAGGGGGAAGCGGGCCGTCATGGTTGTTCCCTCACCTGGCTGGCTGTCGACCGTTAGGGTTCCGCCATAGTCATCCACGATCGAGCGCGTGATCGCGAGGCCGAGCCCCGTTCCTTCCGTCTTGGTAGAGAAGTAGGGTTCGAAGAGCCGTTCCTGTACTTCCGGGGCGATCCCTTCACCGGTATCCTGCACCTGGAGCCAGACAGCCTCCTCATCGTGCCCGGTCCGGATCGTGAGCGTTCCCTCTTCTCCCATCGCATCCAGGGCGTTCCGGATCAGATTGATGGTGAGCCGCCGGATCTGCTCGGTGTCCAGCATGACGACAGGGAGCTCGGCAGCGAACGCCCGAACCAGGATCATCTCATCGGGCAGCGCCGGCTCGAAGAGGTTCAGCGCGTCCTCCACGGGCGCGTTCAGATCGGTGGGTTCTCTCTTCACAACCGGCAGGCGCGCGTAAGCGGAGAATTCATTGGCAATCCGCCGGAGTCCTTCAACCTGTTCCACGATTGCGTCGGTACACTCAGTCACGATTGAGTCAAGATCATCGGCCTTCTCATCATACGCCCGCTTGATGAACTGCGCCGAGAGCTGCATCGGCGTAAGCGGATTCTTGATCTCGTGGGCAACCTGACGGGCCATCTCCTGCCAGGCCCGTTCCCGCTCCGCGCGGGCCAGTTCATCCCGATTCTCCCGCAGTGCTATCACCATCTGTCTGAAGGCCTTCTGGAGCCCGCCGACCTCGTCCCCCCTGGTCACCGGGATCTCCACTCCGAGATCCCCGCCGGCAACGCGCACGGCCGATCGCGTGAGATCCCCGATCGGTTGCGATATCCGGCTCGCCACGAGCAGAGCAACCAGCGTTATCGCCACCACCAGCAGCAGGTAGATGCTGGCCACCGTTGTGAAGAGCTCGTTCAGCGCAGGATCGTTCAGGCCCCACAGACCGAACCGCCGCCTGGCGATCGTTCCCACCGCGGTACCGGTATGATCGGTCAGCGGCCGGTAGGCATAGAGGTAGTGGAGTCCGTTCAGCTCGCCCCAGCGGAAGGTACCGACTTCACGTCCGCGCAACCCCTGCCAGTCGGCTTCTCTCGGCAGGAGCGTCGGCAGCAGCCCCGCCGAATACAGACCCGGCCCGGTTGAGGATTGCAGGCGGCCATCGATGAAGAGATCGACCTGCCACTCCGATCCGCGTGCCGCCTCCCTGAGCAGGCTCTCCGTGAACGGTCTCACGACGATCACCGCGCCTTCGGAATAGCGCTCACCCATGGGCGCGATGGCTACCGCCCACAGACCATCCGACCGGAAGAGGAACGAGCCCGGGCCTCGAGCAAAAACAGCGTCGCGCAGAGGGATGCGCTCGGCGAGGGAGTCGGGGACGGTCCCGGCCAGAAGGAAGAGGTTCTTGTCGAAGATCGCCCAGAGAGCCTCCGAGCCGAGATCCACGGCGCCCACCTCCCGCTCCGACATCTGCTCCAGGATCCTCACCAGCTCTTCAGCCCGTCCCTCGGTCTGCTCCAGCACCGCCTGCTGCACGTCACTCACACTCTGTTCGAGACTCACTTCCCACGACGACCGCTCGCGGTTCAGAATAAACCCCCTCGTAAGCAGCCAGAGGGCTATCAGGGGCACCAGGGCCACCACCAGCAGCGGAATCAGAAGCCTGGTCTGGAAAGAGACCCTTCGAAGGATCCGTCCTATGGGTATGCCGGTCCCGGCAACCACCGCCGCCGGCAGCCATCCCAGCAGCAGCAGAGCCACGGTGAAGAAGATCACCACATTCATCACATCCACGATCCTTCCCCACAACCCCGGGAGACGGACTCCAAGACAGGCGACCCGCTCCACAACGTTCTCTTCCACCACCACACCGCCCGGTATGAGCACACCAGCTGACGTGGTCGCGAGCCTGAAGTAATATTCTTCAGCACCGGTTCCGATCCACCCTCCCCTCCGGAACCAGACACCCCGTGTTCCCCCCTCCCGTATCTGTTCGACTACCGAGCGTGGAACCTGTCCCGGCGCCTCAACCAGCGTCGGGTTCAGAGGCAGGGCAAGCAGTCCGTAGGTCTCATCGTAAAGACGGAGGAAGAGTTCTCCCCCCAGTCTCCCCTCATGCTCAGCGTGTCCGGTCCGGGCGAAGCGGGTCCAGATCCTGTTTTCACCACCGGTCAGGACACCGAGGAACCTCCTCCTAACACCGAGCAGGAGCGACTTCGAACCCTCCCGGTCGGGAACCCCGATAAGGAGCGTCTCCACGCCGAACTCTCCCGGTGATCCTGCCGTATGGGCCCGTCTCCCCTCTCCCCGGGAGAGCATCGACCGCACCTCCCCGATCACCGGAACATCGAAGAGATCGGATACGGTTTCGAAGTGGCCTGTAACCTCTCCCGCCTCGTCCACCACCTGGACTCCTCCTGCCAGCTCATCCTCATGCAGATCGAGCTGTCTCCAGACCAGGTATGCCCGGCGGTCCGCCATGTTCGTGTAGGGACGCAGATCAACAGGTCGCCCGGCATTGTCGGCAGCTACGGCGCTTCTGAGTTCATCGGTGATCCCGGCAACTTCCATCCCTGTCAATCCGACGCCGGTCCCGGCCATGCTCTCGGCGGAATCCTCCACCATGCCGCGTATGATGACACGACTCAGCTGTCCCTTGACGGGCAGCAGCACCATCGCCCCGATCAGTCCCATTCCCAGAAGCGTTGTCAGGGGGCTGCTCCTGCCGCTCATCTTCAGCCAGAGTGAGGCCCCGATCGTACCGGTTGCCGCCGCGAACATGCCCGCCAGCAGTGAACCGTCCCAGGCGCCGGTAACGCGTGCCAGGGCACCACCCGCCAGCGCCGCGGTGACAGCAGCCGCGAACCCCTTCCACTGATGTCGGGAGCGCAGGACCGCGGCCGCCCCTCCCGAGATACCGGTGAGGATCATGATCATGGCGATGGCGATGAGCCATCCAATGAGATCTGACAGAGGCGGCAGGAAGGTGACGCTTGCCCAGAACCAGCCGGGCGCAAACCGAAAGAGATCCTGCAGGAGTGCCAGACCGATCGGCCAGAGCACCAGGATGAGAAGACCCGCTCCCGCCCCCGAGGCGATGGTGAAGCGCTTCCCGTCATCATCTTTGAGTCCCGCGCGGATTCCGAGAGCGAACCAGAGGGCCAGTCCGGCCCCCGCAACGGCAAGAAATGCCTGGTTGATGAGATGGTGCCCCGTCCATGAGGGAGCTATCAGACCAAGCGTCAGCGGTCGAGTCGCCGCGCCGAGCACCAACGGCACCACCGAAGCATAGATCACCGGAGCCGCCGACAATCCCCTCGTTACCGAGTTGTCCCGGCCGAGCAGCAGCAGGCTGAGGAGGAGAATCGAGAGCAGCAGCGCGATCTGGATCACTCCCCTGCCCGGATGGGGGATGGTGTCTTCGCTCCAGGGCCCGGGCTCAATCGTGACCATCCATGCCCGATCCATCTCGGGGAGGATTCGCAGTCGCGACGAGATGCGCTCTGGGAGCATCGTATCGAGAATCGGTTCTGTGCCTGGCGCAAGATCTGGGTAGGCGCGGTTCCGGGCCAGGAGGCCGGCCACCACCAGGGTGCCTTCCGGCAGTACCGCGACAGAGTAGGCCGCCGCCGAGAGGCTGTCTCCCACGGTGAAGAACCGCCTGGATCCCACTCCGGTCGAACCTCCGCGATCTCCGTCTTCGAGGACGTGCGCGGGTACCAGGTAAGGAGAACCCGTCCACGTGATCGGTACACCCTCACCCCTGAAGAGAGCGATCGCCACACCCTTCTCAATTACGGCAGGCAGATCGGGAAGAACGCTCTCCAGTCGTTCCTGTGTCCCCAGGCCTCGAGCGGGATCAGCGAGTGCTTGTATGGTGGACTCGAGCGCGTCCTCCAGATACTCCCGGACGGTCTGAACCGCTTCGGCAACCTCCGCCCGGTCCTCTCTCTCCCGCTGCGCGAGAACCTGTTCTGAAGGCCTCAGCGGCAGCACGATGTTCCCGGCGGCACAGAGGAGCGCCAACGCCGCAAACGCCCATTTCCATTTCCCAAGAGGATCCGCAGCCGCGTACTTCCCGGCCGATCGTATCGCCAGCCAGGCTGGTATGAGCGCGAGGAACCCCCACGGTTTCCAGTCCCCGAGACCGAAATAGAGGGTCAGGAGCACGGCCGCGGTAACGAGCCAGCTCATCCGGAACGCCATGGAATGGAGTCCGGCGATCCCGCCCGACCGTGCTGCTGATGTCAGAGAGATTCTCATTTCTTTCAGAAGTACAGGGCGGGTAATCGTCAGTCAACTAGAGTCTTGTCAGGTGACAAACGTCGGCACCGAGAGTGATGCCGGGCCCGGCCTGCAAGGCGCGGCGACGAGGCATAGCGGTGGCTAGTGTGCCGTTCCGTAATTGCGGTGAAGTATCGAGGGCACCGAG
>SDBT01010657.1_pt1 | contig 14823 bp, 19 predicted proteins | sample 2277101 | NCBI WGS metagenome assembly SDBT01 (sample SAMN10404973, study PRJNA504765) | marine sediment metagenome | isolation source: marine sediment core GS10_PC15, 103 cmbsf | place: Arctic Ocean: Southern Knipovich Ridge | collected 2010
AGCGATTACATTTGTCCGTTTTGCTATATAGGTTACCATCGAATAGAGAAATTAAAGGAAAAATTTGATTTTGATTTAGAGTGGCAACCGTTTGAAATCCATCCAGAAACACCAAAGAATGGTGTATCATTAAGTAAATTACCCATTCCAAGAGATTATCTTGAGATGGTAATGTCAAATGTTATGCAACTTGCAAAAGAAGATGGACTCACCTTTAAGCTTACTGATAAGCTACCGAATTCACGGATGGCTTTATTTATCTCAGAATTTGCGAGAAAAAAAGGAAAGTACGACGAATTTCATGAGTTAGTGTTAGAAAAGTATTGGAAGGAAGGAAAAGACATTGGTGATCTATCTTTCTTATTGGAACTCGCGGAATCTATAGGATTGAATAGGGATGAGGTTTTAGCCTTCATTGAGACAGACGAACCGCAAAATAGGCTAAAAGATGCACTCAGGGAATTAAGTAAACATATGATAAATGGCGTACCGACATTTATAATTGGCAACAGAATGGTTGTTGGAGCACAATCCTACGAGACATTTGAAAAGGTAATTAAAATTGCATTAGCAGATAATGCAATGCTTAGCGAGATCGCAGATTGAACAATTTTTTTTTTAATCTTTAACTTTTTAATTGAGTCCTTACCAAGGTTAATTATAAAATATTAGATTAATTTATAAATAATGAGTTTTGTTGTAAAGATATTAACATATTGAAAAAAAAAAAAAATACTAAAAATAAAATTGATGTAAAATATGGGAACAGATATTTATTGTGGTTATAAAATTGAAAAGGCCCCTGAAACACTTCAACCTAATGATGAGATTGAAGGAATTTTTATCATGGAAAACAGGGGTAAAAAAGATAAGAAATTAAAAAAGGCGTTTATAGAACTTAAAGAGTTATATAGTGAAAAAGTGGTTACTACAAACCGCGAAACTGGAGAAGAAACAAAAAGATACGTCGATAGAACAAAAGAACTAGAAGAATATCAAATTGTTAAAGGAGATAAGATTAAAAGTGGGGAGAAAAAAGAATTTAAATTCACCATAAAAATGCCAGGTTCTTGGTCTCACAAGAAAAAAAATAAAATTAAAGAATGGCGATTAGAATTATGGTTTAATCAAAAAACCGCAATGATGGCATCAAGAGGTTCACAAAAAAACGATGCCACTTGTGTCTTGCCAGTAAAAGGTACAAAACACACTCCTTCGTTTGGTATGGTCCCTAAAAAGGAAAAAAAGGAAAAAAAGGACAAAGATAAGAAGAAAAAGAAGGAATAAAAATAGATCTAATTTTTTTTTTTTTATACAGTTTAGAAACAGAAATTGTTAAGATAAAAAGCATTGAGGAACAACGACACGAACAAAAAATTAAGAATATAAAAGGCACAGTTGGATTATCTAAATTCTTATTTTATTTTATGTCTCTGAAAATTTATTCATCTAACCACTAACCTTTTAGAGTAATTATAAAATTATTAGAATTATTTTTTATTCATCACTGAATTTTGTATAAAACAAATTTTTATTTCGATTTTTTCTTTAAAAACTGGTCTAAAGATCATTTTAGTAATCAAATTATTAGTTTATAATTAGTTAGAAAAAAATAAATAATAAATAAAAGAATTTGCAAGGTGATAAAAGAATTGGAAGTAAAAGAAGAGGATGTTAATGAAGTAAAAGGGATAAGTCTAAAATATCAAAAAATTAAAGAAGCTCTTTCTGGTTTAGAAGAAATTATGAGAATTAATTTTGATGAAAATGATTTTTTTTATCTTGCAGGTTTAGATAATTTAAAGGCCTTAAGAGATAATTTTGTTGATGTTTTAAGTTATATTTTTACTTATTATGAATTTTAGATAAAAAATTAATAATTAACACTCTATAAAAGCTTTCTAAAAAATATTGCTGGATGAAACGATGTAGCAAATTTTTTAACTAGAGCGAATAAATCATCAGCATCATTTAATACCGATTTTCTTATGATACAATTTATTTCTTTTTCTCCCAATTTTATGCTCACCAATTAATATCCAAAAATTTATGTAAAAATTAATCAATTAATAGACCTACTCATCTAAATTCGAAAAATTTGAAAAAAAAATTTACCCCAAAACACTTTTCCATTTTTCTAATTCAATTAAAAACTCTTCTCTGATATCCTGTTCTAATACATCTCTTATCATTCTAAGCTTACTGATCCATTGTCTCATGTCCTTAAGTTCTAAAGAATAACCTCTGGTTTCTAAAACGATGTCCATGATGTCTTGTAATTCACGGCTAATCTCAAATCCTTTTGATCCATCTAATTGTAGAGAAATGTTACTCAGTATTTCAGTAAGATTTTGTTCTGAAGCAGCTTCTTCAGGTTCCGATTCTATTTCTTCTTGTTCCTTCGCTAATTCTTCTAACGCTGGGCTAGAATATTCCATTTCATCAAGATCTACTTGTTTAGAGCTTTCAATCTCCACTACTGAGTCCTTGGTTTGAGAAGCTTCAGTTGTTCTTGGAATTAAAATACTTTGTTTCCAGTTTATAAAATCTTCTTTAATTTTTTCTCTAAATGGCTCATCTAAAACTGTATCAACATCTTTTAAGTCGTTTTTCCATTCTACAATGGACGAATATCCTTGAAATTTTATACTTAGATCAATAACATTCTCTATTTGCTTACTTACTTCTTTACCACTCATGTCGTCCATTTTTTCTAAGAATATATCGAACAAATTGTTGATACTTTCTATATCGATTTTATCTCCTTCTTTTTCTGATACTATTAATGTCTGGGAAGCTATATCTTTAGTTTCAGGTCTAGAAACTTTGATTGAAGGGGGTTTAAATTCTGGTGTAGGAATTAATTCTAGTTTTGAGAATTTTTTATTTAAAGTTTCAATTTCTTCAATAACACCCTTTTTCAAATCGTCGCTTAAGGGAGTATTAATTGATTTAAGTTTGCTTATTAGCAATTTTATATCCAAAATATTAAGAGATATTCCTTCCATTTTAAATGCTATATCTAACACATTCTGTAATATTGCACTAATTTTTTTTCCTTTAAAACTATTTATATTTTCAATTATCTCATTAAACCCATCATTAATTTGGACCTGTTTAGGTGGTTTAGCTTCTTTTAATTTCTCAGAAAAGAAAGTTTGTAATAAATCAATTAAAGGATTATAATCCGTTCCAAAGCCAACAATATTATTCAATTCGCTCGTTGCTGCATTTTGTTCAACTCCAATTACAGCATATGAATTGTCACTACTAATCCCAATAAGATTATTGTTTTTTAATCGAAGATATTCAATATTTTCCTTTTCTTTCGTGAAATCCTTCACAACATTATTGTTGTGAGATTCAGAGGATACTATTTTAATTATTAGGTCATTTGGAGAATTTTCTAGTTTTTTAATATCTATATAATCTTTAATTCGAGGTACGACTATAAATAGAAATTTTCTAGAACTGTCTAATAAGCTTGAAATTTCTTCAAAAATCTTAGTTTTGCTGTTTACCGGCCAATATTTATCGAAACTTAAATTATTTTCATTGTAATAATCATTTAAAATATTATGGAAAAAATCAACTATAAATCCCAGAGAAGCAGATGATTTTTTAGTTAAATTTTGAAAACTTTCAATCATTTTATCGCTAATAGATTTTTGCAGGCTCTTCAAATCTAACTCAAGATTATTTTTCTTTAATAGAACAACTTTATTGAGTTTATCAATTTGCTTTTTAAAAAGGCTTAAAATTCCAAGATAAATAGACTTTTGTTCGAAACGATCTTCTAAAATATTACCGGCTTTCTCTCCAATTATCTCTCTTATTTCAGAAAATTCATTAGTTACTATCTCGTTTAATTCTTGAGATTTTTCATGTACACCTAAAGCTAAAACATCTTTAATATCATTTTTTAAAGCATCCCATTGTTTATCAGTAATTCCAAGAGCTTTAATCTTATCACGAAATTCAGATTTAAGATGGAGCAAAATTATTACTATAGATGCGAGTTCTGAATTTATAATATTTTTAAGCTCTTGTTCATACTTATTTAGAAAATCAGTAAAATCACTTTCTTTTTCAATATCACTACTTAAAACTTCCACTTCTTGCTTAATTGCTGTTATATCAGAATTTACTGCGTTTTGTAAAATTTGAAAATCCTTATAAATTTTATCAAGTTCGATTTTACTCTGTTTTTGGAATATAGAGCCAACCTCATTCTCAATTTTCCCAAAAGCGCTCTTTTCTTTACTTGACAATTCTTTCGTTATTTGATCTAAACCATTATTTAGTACAAGTAAAGGTGGGATTGCCATATAATGTGTTAGAATTCTTGAACCTTTAGGTTTAATTTCTAGTAATAATTGTTGTTCTATTAAATTATTTAAAATCAGATTGAAATCTTCTACTGACACATTAGGTTTATGTGAATTTATCTCATTATAAGTTAAAAATTTTCCATTAAGAATCTCAATATAAATATCAATTTCATCATCAGAGAGATTCAATATTTTTAAGAATTCTTTCATATTCCTTAGCTTAATTTTTTATACTTAAATTTTGAAACCTACAATTTCAATATATTAAATATAAAGTTCATATTTTTTAATTTACTTTAACCAACAAAAAATTTTAATGAAGAATTTGTGAACCAGTTTCTACTTATGAAAATTTGAAAAATTATTTAAGTAAAGATAAGGACATTTAGAATATTAAAAGAATTAAGGATAAAAACCAGAATTTAAGTTTTCTAATGAGGATATTGACTTCTCAGCAAATCAATAGAATAAAATAAAGTTTCCATGATAGCCACTTTTTATATCAAAAATATGCTGATCCAATATGAGAATGTGTTCCAATCCTTAAACATTCTGCTTCAATTCTAACTCCAATCTCCATTGATGTATTAGAAACATAATTGAATTAAATTATAAATTTTAAAAGAGAAAATAAAATAAAAAAGGATAGAGAAGACAATATCCAGTTTTTAACTAGTTTAAAATTATAAGATCTTCAAGGCTATCAAAAAATTTTGTCTCAGGGATTTCAAGAATTAAGTCCTTACCGAAAGCCAAAGCTGGAGTTAAAGCCCCTTTTGGTTTTAGCTCAAAAACTTTTTCTACACTTCGAACTCCCGCTATAGCAGTAAATCGATATCCTTCCATAGTTTCAAGCCATGCCTGAGCTTTATCTCCTTTATCATTAGTTACTTGCCCCCATATGTAGGATCGTGCATTATTTCGAGTCCGTTCATCAGGACCGTGTATATTCTTTTCAATCCAATTCTGAGCATTTACCTTTTTTAATCTTGTGAATTTACTTAAACTCGAAATTTGCTTTGATTGGGGCATATATATGGTAATATTAGGAATATTAGTTGTGCGAAATGCAGTCGCTAGATCTCCCCAAACAGCTGGAAACACTGGTCTAACTTTATCTGAGAATCTTATCTCTCGTATATCTTTTTCTGGATAGTATTTTACAAGTTGACCATTTCTTCTGAATAATAAACCATTAGAGATATACTCAATCATTGTTTTAAGGGTGCCTGCACTTGGGCTACCTCCTCCAGCTATTCCTAGTTTTAAATCTGAAGGATTGGGAATTTTTTCGCTAATATGTTTAGCTAAGCAATCAGTCGGTACTACATCAAAGCCTACTCCAGATATTATTGCTATATTTTTATCCTTTGCTTGATTATGATATGAAAAATTTTGTTCAAATACGGGAATTTCACCTGTAATATCGACATAATTGGTTCCACTTTTTAAACAAGCTTTAACCATTGGATCGCTTGTGTATTTGAAGGGGCCTGCTGCATGGAATACTAAATTAAAGTCTTGAACTGCCTTAGAAAGTTTTTCTTCATTTTTCAGATCGAATACTAAATAATCTAAATTATATTGTTTTGCTAAAGGAATTAACTTATCATATGAGCGTCCAGCTATCACGGGAGTATGACCTCGACTTAATGCCTCTTGGATAACTAACCTTCCTGTATAACCATATGCTCCATATATCATCCATTTCTTTTCTTTCATTAGATCACCTATTTTACATCAAAATATGTTTAGTTTAAAATAATTTTTAAATTGTTTGTGTAAATGTGGTAAAATTTTTACCCAAAATAAAAAAAACATAATAAGAATCTATGGTTTGTATGTTTCTTTGTCTTTTAATTCTTTTTGTAATATTTTATTTAATTTTCTTCACAGATACAAATTTAAGAAAAACAATCTCTAAAATGACTCTATAAATTAAAAATTTTAATAAAAAATAGAGATTCCTTACTCGTCTAATTACTCTAATCTTTAAAATGTCATTTCATAAAATTAAAATTCTATGCCTCATTTTACCAAACATAAGAATATTATATAAACTTTTATAACCTATGCCCAATTCTGATTTGGATAATGAATTTTCTCTTGTTAGAGTAATGTGGCCCATATATTTACTTTCTGGGTTTTTTTCTGCGGCTTTCAGCGGAATATTTATTCTTATTGTACCATTATCTTCAATATTTTGGCCAGGAGAACCATTTCACGCACTTGAGATGGGAATTCTTATCACCACAATGTTTTGGGTAACAGCTGTAGCGGGGATTCTCTTTGGTAGATTTATTGATAATCATAGATTTAAACGAACTAAAATTCTTTTCATGGTCGCAATTTTCAGAGGTTTTTCAATGATTATGTTAAGTTTTGCAGTTGAAGGTGAGGGTATTGAAACATGGTTTTATTTCCTTTTCTTTATTTTTATATTTGCCTTTTTCGCAGGAGGTAATTATTCTTCTGTAGTTTCGCTCTCAGATGATATTGTTCCAAAAGATCAACGCTCAAGGTTTTTTGGAATTCACTCAATTTTTAGACACTCATTCCAGCTTATTGGCTTTGTTATTTCAGGTTTGTTAGTTCAATTAGGATATTGGAGGTTCTTTTTTAGTGGAATCGGTATTGCCATTATAATTTCAGGATTAATAATGGTATCTAAAATCAACGAACCTAAAAGAGGTTCTCAACAAGAAGAACTATCAGAAGTCCTTAAAGATGAATCAATTATGTATGATTTTCAGATCGATAAAGCCATGATGAGAAAAACGATGTTAAGTAAAACTAATATGGTGGCGTTGATTGAGGGTATTTTTACAGGTATCTTTTTAGGAAGTTTAATAATAATAATATTACCCTATATTCAAACACCTCCCCATAATTTTTCACCTTTTACCACTGGGGTCTTTTTAGCAGTTTTTGGTTTAACAGGAGGTTTAATTGGACAAATATTTTTATCTCGTCTATCAGATCGTTTCAGTGAAAAGAATCACACTAGAAGGTTATATTTTATTATTCTTGCGTTATCAGCTGGAGCAATTAATTTTGTTCTTATATTTTTTCTACCTTTACCACATCTAACAGTTGAGCAAGGGAGGGATCTGTTCTTTTTTTTCACCCTACCCGTAATATGGGTTTTTGGATTAATTTATATGAGCTCTAGATCTATTTCTTCCCTATATGAGATAAACCAACCACCATTATTACAAGATATCAATTTGCCTGAAGCTCAGGGTCAGATTGTCTCTTGGAATCGCCTATTAGAGACCCTAGCTTTTGGTTCTGGACCATTAATCGCTGGAATTCTGATTTCAATTACGGGTTATAACTATCAACTAGTCGCTATATTAATTGGGGTAATAGCTATCCCAGGTATAATATTATGGATTTTAGCTCTGAAGTATTATGAAAATGATCGAAAAATGATAAAGTTAATCTTGACTGACCGAGCTGAAATATTGAAAGCAAGATATAATAATATTTCAGAATAATACAGATGAAATGTAGCATTCCCTTACAGATATTTATAGATTTTTATATATAAATTTAAATTTTATATTGACTTTTATTTATAAATTAATTAATAAAGGGATTAGAAAGGAATTTAGATGGAAGAATTAGATGATTTAACTCTTGAGGAATTTAAGAAACTTAATGAGAATGATAAGTGGAAATTAATTAAGGTTATAAAAAAAAATGTTCAAGACTTAAAAATCAGAGCCGATAAAAATTGTGAAGAATGTGAGAAGACACTTTTATCTGTTGAAGATATCAATATAGATATGTTTTTTCAAGATTGGAGAGAATGCGCGGAACACTGCGATGAGGAATGTGGTGAAGAGGAAAAGATAAATATGTGCCAACTTCAGTTTGAACTAATGAATCATATAGCAAATACTCTACTTGACCTTCAGAGGAAGCAAAATATGTTAACTCAGATTGTTCTAAAAAGAGATGAGTCTGGCTCACAATTATTAAAAGATTTTATTAAAAAGAAAGAAGAGATTGAAAAGAAAGATAAAAGTTCAGGTGAAATGTATCAATGACCAAATACTTTATTCTGACTTTAATTTCACTTTTTTCAAAAAATTAACTTAAACTTTAAAATAATCGATCACAATATAGAAATTATGACAGATGTAAAATTAAAAGTAAATGAAAAATTAATTCCATTAAATGAAATGATGAGAGAAATGCTAGAAAACCTAATTATGGGTTATTTAAAAACAGCGAAAGGAACCCCTGACGAAATTAAGTCTATAAATATAGAAATTCAACTTTAAAAAAATAAAGTTATACTATCATTCCCCTTACAAAAAAAATAGATAGAATAATTGTGCAAAACTTTGCAAACTAAATGAAGAATGCTTAGGAGCATTAGAAAATAAGAGAAAATAGAATTGTGCAAAAAACTTTTGCATTAAACAAAAATTAAAATCTACATTAAAGCCCATCCAAGACCATTTTTTGGGTGAATCCGATTTTGTGCAAAATGAATTAACTAAAAAAAAGTTCATTATATTTTACTCCCACGCTCTTTATTTGCATATATATTTTATTGTTGCACTTGCCCATATTTAAACTTGTTCACAAGTTCCAACTTGGCAACTAATTAAGTACCAAAGTTGTGACTTGGGAACTCATTTTTTATGGTAATTAAAATGTCATTACAAATTTTTATAAACTGGTTTACAGTTATTCTGAATTATAATTATTTATAATAGTATATAAATGTATCCTAGATTGATCTTAAAATGATCCCAGTCTGTACCAATTCCTAACCTTTTTTATTAGATTTGAATAATATTAAGATATGGCTAAGAAGTATAATCTTAAAATTCCCGAAAAACTTGTAAAAATCTTCGAAGTTTATATTCAATTTGAGCCATTAACAAGATATAATACTGTTTCTAAATACTTAAATAAAGTAATTGACGAGGATGCAGACAGAATTTTGAACTTTTTAAAATCAAAACATAATGAAAATGAAGATTTAAAGAAGATTTTAAAAGAAGAAAAATATCAATTTGTAAAAAAGGCCTTAAACTTTGATATTGATTAAATTTTAATAAATATTCAGTAAATGGATTACATCTATGTCTGAAGAAAAAATTAAGGATCAAGAAAAATTACCTGATTTCAAAAAATTTAGCTTAACTTTAAAGTTTGCTACTAATTCGTTTTTTACATTAGTCGATTATAATGAATTAGATTTAATCTTTTTCCTTTCAAATAAAGATTCAAAGGGTTATAATTCTTCTATATGGATCAAAATTTTTATTTTCTTATTGATTTCGGGTTTCCTATACTCATCTGTTTTTACTGATAGATTTCTTGCTACAAATAATTTATGCTCTAATCTCTATTTTTTTTGTTGGTGTTTATTCTTATTATGATAAACATGTTTTTGAAAAATTCAAGTTTAGCTATACATATTACAGAACCAAACGAAAAAAAATGCAGAGTTATCAAAAACAATACAAATTGTTGTTAAATAATAGTTTTCTAAAGAAGAAAATGGAAAAGAAAGAATTTAAATCTTTTGATCAAAATTATGATGAAATTAAAAAAAAAATAGAAGAATACTCATCTACCTTTGGATTCTACTCAGAGTACTTAGTTAAATTTAGAGTTATAGCCTTTCTATTATCATTATTAAGTTCTTTTATTATAATTTCATATCAGAGCCTCCAGATTTTTGATTGGGATCTTATCAAAAATTTATTTTTGAGGATTGAAGTAAGAATGTTTTTTCTTACCTTAGTTACCCTTTATTTTTCCATTATTAAACCTGCTTCCCTCGGAAGGTATGGCTCAGAAAAAAAGGTAATTCAATATTTAGAACAAGCTCAAGAATTGGTTTTTAAATTATTAAATTTAAAATTGAAATATTTAGAATTTCCTAATGTCTTAAATGTCTTAAAGAGTAAAATTAACATAACGAAATTTCAAAAGCAATTAAAAGAGTTAAGCTTTAAAATAAAGAAACAGGGAATAAATAACCTCAAATTGGATGAAATCCTTGGAACCATAATAGAAGAATAAGCACTAAAAATACTTAAATAAAGTAATTTTTTATATATTAATCTCTCTCTTATATTTGGTTGGATCTATACTGTTTATTTTTCTAATAATAAAATAAGAACTAGGAATAAATTCAAAAATTAAGATTAAAATAAAAAAATATAAAGTCAACTCAACACTCCAAATAGGTCTCCAATCCGTACTGGCGTTGATTATTACTCCGTTGGGAATAAAAAAAGAAAGAGCAAAAAAGCCGAAGGATATTAAAGCTATAGCAATTTGTCTTGAAAGTGTAATTTCATCTTCTCCTTTCCAGTGTGTTAAAGCAAAAATTACTAAAAAAATGGGTGCCCAATAGACACAAATTATAGCTATATAATACAAAATTAGAACAATTTGCTCATCATAAATAAAGAAATATATCATATTTAAAACAAATCCTAAAGATGTAAAAAGATAAAAAAAAGCAAAAATTGTTTTGGTTCTTGATCTACGATTTTTTAAGAGAAAATAAGATAGCAATAGATAAATAAATACTATTATTCCTTGACCTACAAAAACTTGAAGAATTCTTATGGTAAATTTGTTAAAAGATTTTGATTACAATTATACTTGTCTGCATGCATTCTAAAAGATGTTGATTTATTTTTTTTTTAATTTTACTATTATTTTAACAAAATTTTTAGAGCAATGAAGGATTCACGATGAGATATGAAATTTTAAAAGTAATTTAATAAAATTATTAATAATCTGAAAAAGCTTTTAATGAAAGATTATGGAAAAAGAAGAATTTGAAAAGGAAAAATCAAGAATAGTTAAGAACGGGTTAAATATAATAAAAAGATTAAAGGAAACTTTTGAAACAATCTTGAAACATAATTGGTACGAAGATTGGGAGTATTCAGATGAATTTAGGAACTTAAATGGAAGTAAAGTTGACTCAGTAGATATTAAATTTTTGTTTGAATTAATAAAGAGACATGCTAATGAACTCCTTAAATTTCCTAATAAACTTGAATCATTATGGGAACAAAATTTGAAGTAAAAATAAGCAAACAGTGCAAAAATAACTTAAATCTTGAAATTTACGAGATTACAAGGCTTTTTCGATTTCTTTTATTAAATTCTCTAAATTCTCTAAGCTAAATGGTTTTTTCAAGAAGCATATTGCTCCAATTTCTAAAGCTAACCTTTTAATATGACTATCGGCACTAATAAAAATAATCTTTGCATTACTATCCATTTTCAATATTTCTTTTGCAGCTTCAACACCGGATAGAATTGGCATTCTATTGTCCATTAGAACTATGTCTAGACAGTCAGAATATCTTTTATACAAAATAATCGCCTCCTGTCCATTATTCGCCTTATCTAAAACTTTATGCCCAGAAGATTTCAACATCATTTCATACAATCTTTGTAGTGACAAATCATCTTCAACAATCAATATCGAAGCCAATTTTTTACCACCCCTTAGAAATTAATATTAAATTTTCTTTTTCATCCCCCAATTCGAATATCTCTATTTTTTTATTATTATTAAGATCCAATTTTATAATATCCTCCATTTTTTATGATTTATTGTATGATTAGAATGAGTAAATCAAAGTATAACTATAAGAGTGTTCCGAACACTGTTCGATTTTTATGACCTTAATTTTTAAATCCAATAAAGATGACTCTTAGAACGAAATCCTTTTAAATGAAATCTATCTATTTTGAGTGATATGAAAATTGATTTTAATTGAATCAATAAAAATAAGATTAAACTATGACTCCAAAAAATATTCCATCCGAAATTATTAATCTTAAAGTTCAACGTTTCGACAATTTAAAAGAGCGACCAAGATTTTATCAATATTTAGCGATTGGTTTGAATGGAAACATTTTAAAGGTAAAAATCCTACTGTTAGTAAATATTTTAATCAACTCGGGGACGCAAAATTAATTAAAAAAACGATTCCAAAGAAAGTCAAATTTAAGGAAAAGGTAATTCCCAGGTATTTAATCACATTTAAAGGTGTATTAATTTTCTTTTTGTTCTTATGCTTTGATGAAATCCCAATAACTAGTATTGATAAAAAAAAATATGAACCCATGCTAAAAAAACTAAAAACTCTTAATGAAATCATAAATGGGAAGGAATTTAAATTAGAAATAAGAAAGGACCTCTTAGATTCTAAAAGATTTAGCGTGCTTTTTGGCTCAATAACCTTTTTTTTAGAAAAAAATAGGTTTATTCAATTTAATTCCAAGGTTTATCGAAAACTCCTTAAATTAGTTGCTGATTTAAATATTGAAAAATTGGAAGATAAAATTTGTAATGGACAAACTTTAAAAGAACTTAAGCCCTTTACAGAGACTTTATACTACTCGAAATTATGTGAATCTTTTAAACACGTAAAAGAATTTTATAACAGAAAAGAACCAATTCTGATTAAAGGACGAAAATGTAAAGGTTATTTATCCCATTATGGCTGGGAGGGAATTGAAGAATTAGGAATATATGCTCAGCAAAGGAGGAAATCCTATTTAGAGTATTCTACTTATAAATCAATGACTTTTTTATCATTTTATATTGGTCTAATTATTATTGATATATTCATTTCTTTTGAAAGTGATTTGACATAATAATACGATTGCTGAAGATATTGACTTTCAAGAATACTTTAATTTTCAGATTTTTTTTTAAAGAGGTTTAAAACTCTTTATTGACGCTGTAATTTTACAAGTAAAGAAGAAGTTCAGAAAAAGTTATTAGATATTCAGCATTATTTGTTGACAGTTATCCTTGAAATTACATCAATGATTCCAGAAGATTGATACTAACTTGAGGTCAGATTAAATGATAAGAAAAGAGATAGAGCTGGTTGAACAATTAGATTTGCAATTTGATACAAATTAATTATAGGTACAAGGTTCTAAACGTTGACCACAGTTAGGACAATAATTCATTCTTCTGTTTTTAATTCAATATTTTTAAATTACTTGTTGATATATTTTATCAAACTCTTTTAGATTGTATTATAAAATAAGAAAAAAAAAATATAGAATTAAGATTAAAGTTCTTGGATTGCTTTTTTTTTGGCTAGTTTTTCTTCTTCGGTAAGTTCTGCTTCTCCTCGTTTAACGAGCATCATAAAGATAAGCGCAATAATAAAAAACCACGAGACAATGAAAAATAACCAAGTACTCGCTGTTAAATCTATGAATAATCCTACGACAAAAGGTCCTAAGATAGCTGCTAAGAAACTGAAGAAATAGTAGACTCCGGTATAGGTGCCAATCTTCTCGACCGTAGGTGCCATCTCCCAGACAATAACAATAGAATTGATGTTGATAAAAGCCCAACCAGATCCTGCAAGAATAAAACAAATAATTATTACAGTGGGATTTGGTATAAAAAAGATAATAAAGCATGCAGTTATGAACATAACGAGACCAATTTTTATTGTTATTCTTCTACCTATTTTCGCGCCTAAGATCCCCGCAGGGAAGGCCATTATAATAAAAGGTAGTGCGACGAAAAGCAACAACCCAGCTGCAGGACCACGACCTACATCTAATACTTCCCATGCATAAAGTGTAAAGAGGGCTTCTAACGCTTGATATGCCAGAAACCATGAGAAAATTGCTAAGAGCATAAATAGAGTGCTTTTATCATCCTCAGCAAGTATATCCTTAAAGCTTTCAACTAATCCGGGCTTTTCCTTTTTCTCTTTGATTTTCTGACCCTCTTTTTCTTCCATTTCTAAAATTTGCTTATAACTATAAGAATCTTTTTCTTTCACTGTAAATACCAGCAGAATTAGTGAAACAACCATTATTACTGCTGTTAAAAAAAATGCGAAAGCAATAGTTTCAGGACGGCCTTCTATTATTAGTAATAAGCCGAACAGATAAGCGATAATTGCACCAACGCCCCCCATAAGGTTTATTACTGCGTTTCCTTTAGTTCTATGTTTTGGTACTACAAAATCAGGCATGATTTTGCAACTGCTTGAAAGTCAAACAATTTGTGAAACAGCCTGCGATCTGTAGAAACCCATGGTGACGTTAAAGAAGAACATATATATTAAAAGAAGCCAAAATGTTTGCATTGTTTGTGGCATACTAGGAATTGTTCCAATTAAAACAAAGAAAATAGCCGCCAAAGGTATCCCAATTATCAAATAGGGCATTCTCCGTCCAAGTTTAGATCTAGTTCGATCTGAGGCATTTCCCATTATTGGTTGTATACAAATTCCAATTAAGTTGTCCATTGCCATGAAAGCTCCTACAAGGGCATAAGATCCTAAGAAAATAAAAAGCATTATATTGACTTGGGTATTATACATGCTCCACGCGATTCCCGTAGTGAAAAAAGCTAATCCTATTAAAAAAGAATGACCAATCGCAAATTTCTCTTGTTCTTTTGTTAGCTCAACCATATTTCATCATTTATTTATTTATTTTTTTT
>SDBT01010658.1_pt1 | contig 14822 bp, 23 predicted proteins | sample 2277101 | NCBI WGS metagenome assembly SDBT01 (sample SAMN10404973, study PRJNA504765) | marine sediment metagenome | isolation source: marine sediment core GS10_PC15, 103 cmbsf | place: Arctic Ocean: Southern Knipovich Ridge | collected 2010
TGGAAAAAATTGTGTCAGAAACCAGTCGACAACAACCTGTAAAAAATAAGAAAACAACATAATAATTGCCGGTGTAACTCAATTGGCAGAGTAGTTGATTTGTAATCAACAAGTTGAAGGTTCGAGTCCTTTCACCGGCTCTTTATTATAAATTGGAGACAGTATGTTAGAAAGCATTATATATTTTGGATTCCCTGTTTGGACGGCTTTGATCATTCAAACTTGCTGGACTGTAAGAAAAAAAATCTTACACAAACGTTACAATGCCGAATTTGCAACATGGTTGTTTGGTGAGCATCTGGACAAAGATTATCAACAATATTTATTAGACATAGAAATATTAGACGCTATCGATATAATTACCGACTACGAAATGGAGCATAAAATCCACCCTTGGCCGCGACCACCGCTACCGCCACTGGAAGAAAGATCTATCCCAATATCTACAAATTGGGAATTTCCTGAACATCGTAGTAAGTGGCCAATAGCTTAATGGTGATTTTAAAAAATTCACAACTCACAAACTATTTCCGGAGATACGAATCAATTTACCCGGGAATAGAAATCTGGTTTCAACGCCGGGTAGAACCGGATATGGCTGCCGGGATAAAAATCATGTACCGCTTTGATAAGAACTACGATATTGCTGGCATAGGCATAATCGATATAATCCAGGGCAAGCTCTGCCATCTATCCATTGAACACGCTATCCGTGGTTCCGGAATTGGGCGGTCCATATTGAATTTAGCAACCAGGGACATTAAGAACCACGGACATGATAAAATATGGTGTCATGCCCCAGAAAACATAGTAACCCGCTTCTCTGAATGGTCGACAGCGAAGTCAGTTAGCACACTAGGTAATTTTGGTCGGCCCGGGATGAGGGATGTTAAGATGACAATCCAAATATGAACAGGACTAAGCACAACAAAAAAAAGTCGAAACAGCTGGGACAGCCTTATGGAACGGCTGCCAACAGGTTAAGAAAGGCTTTAATGTTTAAGTTAGCCCAGGAAACAGGGATGGACAGGTGCTTTCGCTGTCAACAGGTTATTGATGATATACGTGAGTTCTCTATCGATCATAAGCTTCCTTGGTTAGATACCATTGATCCTGTAGGGAACTATTTTGATCTGCAGAACGTGGCATTTGCGCATTTGATTTGTAATATAACGCATACGAGGTTTACTGATTCATGTAAGAGCGCTTCAGATAGAAGAAGAAAGGTTGGACCGCCTGGTACTGCCTGGTGTGGTAGGCGTAAACATTTTCAACCGATAGCGAATTTTCATCGAAATCGAACTAAATGGAACGGTGTGTCCAGTATATGTAAAACATGTTCAAAGGAGTATCATTGTGAACGCTCAAAACATTAAAAAAGTTTTATTACAAAGACATGTTGACGATTTTATAGCCTTTGAGGTCAGGACCGGCGCCTCCTGGTCTGGTTCTGGATATAGTATTTTGGATGCATTTGCTATGAGACGCTCATGGAGAAAACCGTTGTCTATCGGTTATGAGATCAAGGTTAAACGCGGAGATTTTTTGAAGGACGATAAATGGATGAGCTATTTACCATTTTGTAATCAATTTTATTTTGTTTGTCCTACTGGTTTAATCGAGAAAAAAGAAGTGGGTGATCAATGTGGTTTGATTCATATTAAAAAGTCAACCAGGGTCGTCGTTAAGGCGCCCTATCGCCAAACAAAACCCGAGGACGAGCTTCAAATCTACAAACACATTATTATGTCTAAAATGAAAAGCGATCGCTATCCTTTTCATAGTAATAAAGCTGAGTTCTATCGTGATTGGTTAAATAATAAAATAGCTATGAAAGATTTAGGTTGGCAAATGAAAACTAAAATGATGAGAGAAATTGTAGAACTTGAGCGAAAAGTGGATAATGCAAAATATCATGAAGATCGATTTGCTTATCTTCAAAAAATTATGGATGAATTTGATGTCGATAAATGGAATCTTAAAGAAGCTTTGAAAAGCAAAACTGGCATATCTACAGCTGAAATACGTTTATTAACGGACATTCAGAGTAATGTTAATAATTTAGTAAGAAGATTAGCAGCAAAGGAGAAAATTAATGAATAAAGATGACAAATTGAAAGCCCGGGAACAAGCCTTTAAGGATATCGATTCGAAATTAGGCAAGGGCTCAATATTCGTTTTAGGGAATAACCGTAAGCCATTACCTATTGATGTCATTAGTTCGGGATCTTTGACCTTAAACACGGCCCTCGGAATAGGTGGTATGCCTCGGGGTAGGATTATTGAAATATTTGGTCAGGAGAGCTCAGGCAAAACAACATTAGCTCTTGAAATAGCAGCTGAAGGTCAGAAAGCAGGTGGTCATGTTGCCTTTATTGACGCCGAACATAGTTTAGATATGATTTATGCAAAAAGCCTGGGTGTTAAAACCGAGGAACTTGCTGTATCCCAGCCTGGAACTGGTGAAGATGCTTTGGAAATTGCTAATATACTAGTTTTATCAGGAGCGTTTGACGTGATAATAGTAGATTCTGTAGCAGCTTTAGTTCCGAAAGCTGAATTAGAAGGCGATATGGGCGATGCTCATATGGGTTTACAAGCTAGAATGATGTCTCAGGCTATGAGAAAATTAGCCGCAGTCGTACATACATCTGGCACTTTGTTGATATTTATAAATCAACTCAGAGAAAAAATTGGTGTTATGTTCGGTAGCCCGAAGGTAACAACCGGTGGAAAGGCATTAAAATTTTATGCCTCAATTCGTGTCGAGATAATTAGAATTGGTGCATTAAAGGCCAGCTCTGCAGAAAATGCACAAATAATTGGTAATAAAACAAAAGCCCGTGTGGTTAAAAACAAATGTGCTCCTCCATTCCGGGATGCCTATTTTGATATCATTTATGGTAAAGGTATATCCAAAGAGGGTGAACTATTCGATATGGCTATAAAAGCTAAGGTCTTAGTGAAATCCGGATCGTGGTACTCTTACAATGACGAAAAACTTGGACAAGGAAAAGAGAATATCCGCAAAGCTTTAGAAGCAAATGAAAATCTTTGTCAAGAAATATATAAAAAAATTCAGGCGACTATTAAAAAATAATTAATGGATACTTAATGCGAAAGTCAGCAAAAATAATTTTAGACTGTTCTGTTGCTATATGTTGTTTGTTTATTGATTTGTATTTCACTATAAGCGATCTAATTCACAGCATAAAAAAGAATGGTAAACCAAAGCATTCTGATGAAACCAAGCTCGTATGAAAGATTTTTACGATTTTTTGAAACATTTTTCGATTCCCTGCGTATATGTAAGTAAAAGGAAAAATTATTTTCACTAAAGAGAGGAGTATATAATATGCATTATTCACCGTTTTTTAGCAAACCAAGCAAAGAACAAATCAATCATGTTCTTGAGGCTTACAGAGAATTTATTAACAAGAGAATGAAATACGTTAAAAAAACAGAGAAACAGTGGATCGATGAACATCCCGAAGAACTTATTTCCACATGCCCTATAATTTACATACCAGGCATGGATGATTTCTCGAATTTTAAATTTCATGTTAAAGTTACATTGGAAAATCAGTACAATCCTTTTACTATAGTCGCATTGGCGGAGATTAATACTGAGCTTCTTACCTTCGGCGCAGCCAAGCGATCGACTTACGGAGAACAAAAAGTGTCACGGCAACCCGATTCAGAGGAAACAATCGTAGAACGCAAAAAAAGAAAACAAAAAGCTTATAAAAATTTAAAACTCCGTAAACCACATGCCTTTGACAGGCAAAATGCCGACAAAGGTATTAAAATAGCAATAAAGCGAGCAGCAAGAGTGCTGTTCGAGCAACGTTTCGTAATAACCAAAGAAAGCGAGGTAACATCATGAGCGGTCTCAACAAGGCAATGATCATTGGCAACTTAGGCCAGGATCCAGAACTACGTTACACACCATCCGGAGTCGCGGTCGCCAATTTTTCGGTAGCAACATCGGAAAAATGGAAAGACAAGGACGGCAACGACCAAGAAAAAACCGAATGGCACAGGGTTGTAATCTGGCGTAAACTGGCTGAAATCTGTGGCGAGTATCTGAAAAAAGGTAGTAAGGTTTATCTGGAAGGCAAATTACAAACCCGCAGTTGGGAAGACGACAACGGCGTAAAACGTTATGCGACTGAAATAGTCGTGAATCAGATGCAGATGCTTGATAGAAAAGCCAGTGGCGCTACACCGCCTGCTCCTGACGATAGCCAGGCCCCACCAGCTTCAACAGGTCAAAACACTTCACCAGAACAGGAACAACCTAAAGAAGCGGCATCCCCAGTAGTTGATAAAGAAGAGGAAAATGATTTGCCCTTTTGATAACTTATTAAAAATAAAGAACTTAAGCAAACAAAATGAAACAATGTTTTAAATGTAAAACAACAAAACCATTAAATGACTATTACCCTCATAAGGAAATGAGGGATGGTCATTTAAATAAGTGTAAAGAATGTTGCAAAAAAGACAGCGCATTATTAATTACTAAAAAACAAAAAAATGTTGATTGGGTTTTAAAAGAACAAAAAAGATGTAGAGAAAAGGCGAAAAAATACAAATATTCTCATCAACACAATAAAGTAACAAAAAGATATTCAATAAGTAATCCAGAGAAATGTAAAGCTCGAAGAATAGCTAATAATGCAATTAAAAATAAAAAACTGACAAGAAAATCTTGCGAGTTTTTAAATTGTAATATTACAAAAACCGAATCACATCACTCGGATTATTCAAAGCCATTAGATGTGAACTGGCTTTGCACGAATCATCACAATTTATTACACGTTAAAGAAAGGGAAAAAATATTAAGGAGGAAGTATGCGGGTATTAGTGGACGTTGATGGAGTAATTAGGGATATGCACAGTTATATGGATAAAGTTTATGACCGTGAATTTCCCGAAGAAACAAGATCACCGATAACAGAATGGCATTTTTATAAGTCATATTCTATTGGTAAACGTGTCTACGATTTTGCGTTCAAAGACTTTGCAAAAGAAATTTTTGGCGATGCTCCCGCTTACCCGGGGGCCGCCAAATTTGTTAAAGAACTGTCAAATCGCGGACATCGAATTACGATTTGCACATCGCAAAACAGATACACGTCATTTGTAACAATGCTTTGGTTGAATGAGCATCGAATTTATTATGATGATTTTTATTTGACTTGCTACACAAAAAACGAAACACCTGAAAAAATGATTAAAGGCGATATTTTAATCGACGACGGCCTTCATAATTTAGAGAATTTTGATGGCACTCAAATCTGTTTTGCACAGGGCTGGAATACCGAGTTCAAAGGCAAATACAGAACTAACAACTATGAAGAAATTTTGAATATAATTGAAAGCATAAAGGAGGGTTCATGACAATATTTGGAATATCCGGTAAAGCTGGATCCGGAAAAGATACGCTGGCTTTATTGTTAAAGGCACAGTTGGTTTTAAAAGGTCATTCGATCGATAAAATGACGGATCTTGGTTTTGCTACCAAACTAAAAGAAGCGGCTAAAGTAATATTTGGTTTAGACAAAAAATATTTCAATGACCAGCATTACAAAAAACGTTCATTACCTGAATTCGACGGGTTAACACCCAGGGATATACTTCAAAAATTAGGGACCGAGGTTGGAAGAAATATTTTTCAAAATATATGGACACACAATTATATTGAGAAAATAAATAAGCTTCGAGGGAATTACGAATTTATATTTACTACGGATGTAAGATTTGCGAATGAACTATCGTGTTTGGACGATGTACAACCGGGTATCAAGGTTGTGTTTATTAAAATTAATAGAGAAAATAAGTTATTAGACAATGCCCAATCTCAGCATGCATCGGAAAACGAAATTTTAGATGATGAGACTTGGGATTGTGTAATTAATAACAATGAGTCATTATCAACTTTAAACGATAGTGCTAAATTAATAATTCAGGAGCATTGCACATGGTAAAAAAATTCATAAAAAAATATGAAAAACATTTCGGAGAACGCCGAGAGGAAATTGAGGCTCTGGCCAAGTACGCTATTGAGGATTTAGATTTTCATCTGTGTCCGGCATCAACCAAATTTCACGGTAACTTTGAAGGCGGGCTATATAAACATTCAGACGCAGTGCTTCAAGTAATGCTACGCATGAAAAAATCCATGATGTTAAAAGATATTTTGGACTCATCCATTTTTATTGTGGGTATGTTTCATGATGTTGGAAAATGTGGGATGACTAAAGATTCCCCTTATTATATAGCAAATCCAGGTCATCCAAGAAATAAAAACCATGCTTACGCCATGAAATGGAGAGATCACTTTGATATGCCGTGGGAGGAGTATGTTTGTCCGCTGAATCCCGGAGAAACAACTCATGATCCTCCATACATTATGAACCCGGACGTTAAGTTTTACCCACATGAGTTGGTGAGCTTATATCATGTAGCTAAATTTATTACCCTGGATACTGCTGAGGCTCAAGCAATTACAGGACATAACGGTTTATATACAAAAGTATCTCATGGATCAGCCGAACAGGTGCATGCCACTTATGCATTAACACTTTTAGTTCATCACGCCGATGTATGGTGTAGTTCTCATTGGGAGGTTTGATGCAGTATAGCTTTAAAAATAAACAACACAATAAAGGAAAAGCTATTACTTACAAAATAGACAAGAATAATTGTTACGTTGTCCAATTTCGCACTATTGACACAAGAGGTTTAACTACAGTTACAAGTTATAATAAAACTACGACTGTAGGCAGAGCGATGTTTATGGATTACTATAATATAACAAATTTACCAAGAGCTTTTAAATTTTTTAACACATGTGGTAACAAACAGTGTATTAATCTTAGTCACATAGCATTCAAAAACGGCCATCATCAAGTTATTTACAGGATAAACAAGAATAACTGCTGGATAGTCACATCCCATCTTCCCGATACTGAAGGTTATGCAAAAATCAGAACTAAAGATGGTAGAATGAAACTACATCGATATGTATATATGAAACACCATAGTTTACATAATCTATCTTCAGATATAATAATTCGCCATGAGTGTGATACTCGGCTGTGCATTAATCCTGATCATTTACTTTCAGGTTCAATACAAGACAACATAGACGACAGAAATAATCGAAATAGAACAGCAAAGGGTAGTCGATGTGGCAGTTCAAAATTAACTGAAAATCAAGTTTTAAAAATTAAAAATGATAAAATTCATTCAAACAAAGAACTTTCTATTTTACATAACATTGGATTACGTCAAATTTATTATATAAAAAAGAACCAACAATGGAGTTGGTTAGATCAAAAGGAGGTAATATGATAGTGATGGATATTGAAACTTGTCCGTTAGAGACCGGAGAAAAGGCGGGGATGGAACCGGAACTTAATGATTATATGCGATCCGTGGTTCAAGATGATTTTAAATACAACGGCATCGGCAAAGGCGTTACAAAAATCGAAACAATTGAAAGAAAAAAAGCGGATCCGGAGACCATACTAAAATCGATTAAACTACGAAGTTTGAGTCCGGATTTTGGAAAAATTGTATCCATTGGCATGGTGCCGGACGTATATATCAAATATAAAACCGGCGAGCCAACAAATAAAAAACGTAAAGCGGAAGTTTTTTGTGGCCCGGATGAAAAAAGTTTAATCAAAGCTGCCTGGCAAGTTATTGATGAATATGGCTCGCAAACAATAGGGTTTAACACAATCAACTTTGACATACCATACTTTATTGCAAGAAGCTCTTACCAGGGGGTTGTACCCTCGGCTAACATAATGAATCGTGGTCGATACGCTATAAACCCGGCATGGGATATGCTACAGATCTTTAGTAACTGGAAAACACCGACCGCTGGTTTGAAATTTGGGTATTACCTGGAGCTGTATAACCTGCCATCCAAGAAAGACGAATTTTCTGGTGCGGATGTTTTTCCCGCATATAGGCGTGGTGACTTTGCCCGGATTAAAGAATACAGTGCGGATGACTGTAGTCAGACATACGACTTGTTTATGAGAACAATAAAATATTATTCATTCTTAATGGATCCGGTTAAGACCGGTTCAACAGTTTATTAAAGGAGGCATTATGAGATCACCGCAAGGAGAATTATTTCCTGGTTATAAGCCTGAAAAAACCATGAAATTTCACAGAGATGGTTTAACAGGCAAACAACGATTTTCAGACATAGAGCTATTAGTTAGACTCCAGGGTTACCTAAGTAAAGCTAATATTGCATCTCGCGAACTTCAGAGAAGATATGTCAATGGAGAACTTTGTGCTTCGGTTGTTTGAGGTCGCGAATAAAATAGGAGTTCAATATGGCAATCGAAGAATTTGAAAAAAGATCTAAATTTCAGAGAAAAGGAAAGGTCCGGCTTGGGTTTAAGGATTCAAAAGGAAGATCCAAGTCCGTTGATTATTTCGTTATCCCTGAAGAATATCAAAAGATACTTGGTGGGAAACCAAAGTCGTTAGAAATTATGTTTCATTCCAACGATATAAACGAAGTGATGCCTTATTTTTATAAAAAATATGCGTCAACGCAGCAGCTTATGTGCATGTCCGATGGCAAAAAATCAAGAGTTTTCAAGGGCAATAAGGATGGGTGGAAAGACGAAGTATGTGATCGCAAAACCTGTAAATTCGCATTAGGCGATAGGCCTAGTTGTGTTATGGTTTTAACATTTAAATTCTTGATACCATCTATTAGTATGGTCCAATACTTCGAGATCAATACCCGCAGTGTTAAGAGCCTGTTAAACATCAAGGGCGCCATTGAGATGTTAAAAAAGTTTGGCGGCGGACAGTTAATCGGTAAACGATTACAACTGCACACAGCGTTCGAGAAAAACAAATTCGGGAAAGCACCGGTGTTAACATTATCCGATAATATTCCACAACAGGTTAAGGATGTGGCTGAAGTATTTGACGGCACCATAGAAACCGTAGACTATAAAACTGAGCTGTCAATATTTTGGAGAAAAGTAATTGTAGCAACCGGTTTAAAAATGACAAAAGTGCAACAGCTTACTGTCTTTATAACATTAATTAATCAAACTAATAGAGAACAAATATCCAACGTCAATGACATAGACGACACCATGGCAAAAGATTTATTAGATCGCATGAAACCAAAATCGAAAAAGATAATTGACTGGGTGATAGAGCATTTAAAACCAAAGGGGTAGCGTGATAAAAGTAGTAGAAAAAAAAGAACCTTGGAGTCCAGCGCCGATTTGGCTTACAAAAGCTATGATGCGGACAACTATATCCAACAGACACCAGAGTTTATTTCATGTTATTTATCATGAAACTTATGGTCAGTATGATTTTAACAGCAAAGAAGAAGATGATATTGATAAAAGAAAAAAAATAGCTGAAATAAGTTTGAGCAGTTTTTCACAATGGACCGGTATATCAAAAAATCATGTATCTGAATTGCTCGCAGATCTTAAACAATGGCGCATTATTGTTGTAGTGGATACCTATCGCAAACAATATAAAATTAATGTTAATATTAGTGAATGGGATGAATCGAAAATCCGAAATACCACCAAACAACTTCCCGAATCTGGGAACTTCCCAGATTCGGGAAGTTCCCAGATCCGGGAACAACAAGTTCCCAGATCCGGGAACAACAAGTTCCCAGATTCGGGAACATGTTCTGCTGATAAAACCGTTAAAAAACAGGAGGTTACAAAACCCTTTAAAAACTCTTTAAAAAGTACTAAAAATACTAGTACAAAAAAATCGGAAAATGGGTATCCAAATAATTACACGAAAACAGCTGTATATAAACTCTCTGAGGAAAAATATCTTAAGTGGATCAAATACCATTTCTTCACAGGGTCTATGCTGAGAAACTACTCGGCAGCACAAATAGCTCTACGTCCCAAGCTGGATGAAAGATCGATAATGAATGCAGCCTACCTTTGGTTGTTAGCGAATGTTGATGTAATCGATGGACGAAGATGTAATCTTAAGAATCTAATTGGAACTTTTTACTCAAACGCCTGGAAAGACTTCGTGAAGAGAGCTGCAAAGTCGGGAACAAGCGTCGCTCAGCCGGAGATATGTCCGCATTGTCAATCTGAGGACAGTATATTAATCGGATCAGATAACATATTAGACACCCACGGTTGCAATAAATGCAACAGACAGTTTAAAACCAAACACAGAAAGGCTTGAGAATGGCAGAAGAATTATACTCGATACAAGCAGAACAGATGGTCCTTGGACTTATGATCCGGGATAAGTTGGCCGTCATCCAGACTATGCCCGAGCTCTCGGCAGAAGACTTTTACCGAGCAGATCACCAAGATATTTACAATGGTATAATAACAGCGATGGATATTAACAAGGATGTGGATGTTGTATCGGTCATAAATATTCTTGAGTCCAACAAGTCAGTCAAAAAAGTAGATGTCAAGTATATTCAGGATTTAAGTCGTGGTATGGTCAATTCCAATCTTCTGGAAGCCCACACAAAGGTTATTCAAGACAAATCTACTTTGCGACAGATTATCCTCACGCTGGATACCGCCCGGGGAGAGTGCCTGGCCGGTGGAAAGGCGCCGAACGAGATAATAGACACCGTAGAATCCAAAATTTTCGCTGCCAGGGACATACGGGACAAACAGGGCTTCGTTAATCTCAAATCTGTAGTAGAAAAAAATCTCAAAGCTCAGGAATTAATCCAAACGTCTGGAATCGTGCCCGGAATTAGCTGCGGCTTCAACAACGTCGATAAAATGCTCGGAAATTTAGTTGGTGGCGACTTTGTTGTTATTGGTGGCCGTCCTGGAATGGGTAAATCAGCGTTAATGACCAGTATGTTTACCAGGATGGCGGCCAGGGGCGATAATGTTGCTATTTTCAGCTTGGAAATGACCCAGGAACAGTTGACAAACCGAATGATTTGTACCGAGGCCAAGATTCCTTACACTGACTTACGAATTTCGCCGTTGAAGGTCGAAAAGTATCAAGATTACAAGGATGCTGCGGCCACAATCAAAAAACTGCCCATTTTTATTTATGATCCGCCTGGGATGACTATTTATGACATTAAATCTATGGCCAGAAGGCTTGTTTTGGAAAATGACATTAAGTGCATAGCCATTGATCATCTTCAAAAGATTGTACCAGTAGGCGGTTACAACGAGAAGAGGCATGAGATCAGTCTTATGACCCGGGAAGGGGCGGCATTGGCCAAGGAGTTAGATATCCCTATTATCTTGATGACACAACTAACCAGGTCGGCGGATCCATATCTCAAAGGTAATTCTGATGAGATTACGAAAGAACGTCCGGCGATGAAGGACGCAATGGAGTCAGGCATGATCGAGGCTGACGCATCAGCTGTTATTTTGCTCTGGCGCGAGAGGGCTTATTACCCGGATTCTGATAATCATACAGCAGAACTGTTGTTTGTTAAAAATCGTCATGGTGCAGGGGGATTAGCGAAACTAATATTCTTTGGAAAGACAACACATTTTGAACAAGTCTCTTTCCAGGAAGATTTATACAACGAACCATGTTTTATGTAAAAGGAGATGAATATGAAACGATCAGGAGCAATGTATTGTTACGTAACTGCATTAGGTATAGTAATAGTTGTTGTTATTATAAGTATTTTTGGATTATGGCCATAAAAAGGAGATGAATGTGAAACGAATTAAAATTGAAATATCGGAAGCAACGGGTATTACTATAGTTATAGTAGCTTGTATAATAGCCAGTGTTTTAATAAGTATTTTTGGGCAGTAAAGGAGATTATAATGGCTGAAGTAGCATACGAAACATTATTAAGACCTCCGAAAAAAATGGTGGTTCATTGTAAAAGAGAAAAGTTTGATACTCTTATTGACAGGTCAACTAAATGGGGTAATCCTTATACGCATTTACCGCTTAATAAAACTAAGGCGAGCATTCAATGTGCTACCAGGGAAGAATCAATTTCTTTATACCAGGATTGGATTCGACACGGCGCTGGTAAACATTTGCTTGACGATTTAAAGGAATTAGAAGGCAAGGTTTTAGGATGTTGGTGTAAACCTAAAGAATGTCATGGCGACGTGCTCCGGCAATTATTAAGAGAGCGAGGGTTGGACTATTGAAATTTATTGAAACAACATTCGACAAACTGGAGATTAACGACGAATTTATAAAGGCCAATCATAAAGATGATATTGTAATGCACTACATCAAAACCGGTAAAAAATTGTGCAAATTTAAAGTGATTGCAGGTAGACCGGATATGGAATTTTATGTTCCTGTAGATGACACTGTTTGGATGGTTGAAAAAACTAAGAAAATAAAACGTAAATCAGAATTATTGGAGGACCTGTCGTGAATGAAATGGCAAAAACAATGTTAAAAATAGCTGTATGGTATGGTGTGCATGGACTGAAAATAATTCCCATATACGGGATGAGGAAACGAAGTTTCGATGGAAAAGGTGTATTAGTTTGCGGTTGTGGTAATAAAGAATGCAAACCGCCTACTTCCGGAAAACATCCAATGATAAAAGATTGGCCAAACAATGCGACATGCGATCCTGTCATTATTAAAAATTGGTTCGAGAAAGTAAACGATATAAACATCGGAATAGTAACCGGCGTTGCCAGTAATCTATTTGTAGTTGACATCGACAATAAAAATGATGGACATACCACTTTAGAAATTATGGAAGAAGAACATGGTAAATTTCCGGAAACCGTTGAGGTCTTAACTGGTAATGGTAAACATTTCTTTTTTAAACATCCAGGCTTTCCTGTTAAAGGTGTGACTGGTGTGTATAAAGGTATTGATATTCGTGGTGAAGGAAATTATGTTGTAGCACCTAGATCTCTTCATTTTTCCGGGAACAGGTACGAATTTAAAGGTGATCAGGCTATGGGTCAAATACTGATAGCCCATGCGCCTGAATGGCTTTTAAAGGTTTTAAAAGCAAAAAACGGAACTCAAACGACGACCGCCAGGTCTGGTAATAGCAATAAGGGTAAAACAGAAGGATGGATGCCATTATCTATACCTGACGGTAAGCGAAATGACACGTTAAACCGTGTCGCGGGTAGTATGCGCCGCCCAGGTATGGAGTGGGATGAAATTTTAGGCGGATTAAAGGTTGTAAACGCCAACAGATGTAAACCTCCTCTGTCAGGCGCTGAACTTGAAAAATTGGCTAAAAATATGTGTAGGTATTCGAAATGAAAAGAACCGATACAAGACTAAGACCGATCCCCGGGTTTCCGGATTATTATGTTGAAGAGGAGTTGGGTAATATTTGGTCGTTTAAACGATACGAGGATGGTCGAATATTAAAACCAGGCGGAATAAGCCGTTTAAAAAATGGTAACTTTAGGTCGGTATCTGTAGCTTTACTTGTAGATGGAAAACAAATTTCTATGGTTGTTTCTCGTTTAGTAATGAACATAACCGATTCTAAAATTGAGATTGATCACAAAGACCGAAATATCTGGAATAACAAAAAGAAAAATCTTCGAAAGGCTACTCGATCACAGCAATTGCATAATACGGCACCTCGTTCAAAAACGGGTTTTAAGGGTGTTCATCCAAATAAGCGGGGTTTCATGGCTCAGATATGGCCAAACGGTAGATGTATACATCTTGGTACATATTCAAATATTTACGAAGCCGCAGCTATTTGGAATTTAGCAGCCTGTAAATACCACGGTGAATTTGCCGTGTATAACAAAGTAGACGGAAGGATACTAACATTATGAAGCAACAATTTATTTCATGGAGACCTACTGTTGAGACTTTAGATCTTATCAATGATATTACAATAGTATTAGATGAATACGCTTCAATGGGCTTAATCGTGACTGTGCGCCAGCTTTATTATCAGCTAGTAAAAAGTAACTTAATACCCAACACACCAAAATCTTATAAAAGAATCGTCAGCATTACCGGAAAAGGTCGGATGGCCGGTATATTAGATTGGAGCGCATTTGAAGATAGGACTCGCAACCCAGTAAGAAAAGCTACATGGGATGGGCCTGGGGAAATATTAGAAGCGGCGAGAGATCAATACCATGAGGATCTTTGGACCGGGCAAAAGTATTACGTCGAAGTACATTATGAGAAGGACGCAATATCTAATTTAATCGAACCGGTCTGTAAAAAATGGGATGTTCATTGCCTGGCTAATAAAGGTTACTCTTCTAAATCTGCTATGTACAATTCTTTCGGAAGATTCGGAGAGGCTTATGCCATACATGAAAAAGAGTTGGTAATAATCTATGTGGGCGATCACGATCCTAGTGGAATGGATATGGATCGCGATATTCAAGACCGACTTGATTTGTTTTTACATACAGATATTACGCATCCGTGCTTTGGTGGTCTTCGAGTAAAAAGAATAGCTTTAAACATGGGCCAAATAGAGGAATATAATCTACCGGAAAACCCGGTTAAACAGAAGGATCCAAGGTCAGAAAAATACCAAGCTGATTTTGGAATTGACAGTAGCTGGGAGCTTGATGCAATAGCCCCAACTGATCTTATGCGCATAACCGAGGATGCTATTAAAGAGTATTTAGACATGGACATGTTCAAAGAAATGCAGGTCAAAGAAAGAGAGAACAAAAAAAAGATAACATTTTTCATAAAGGATTTTGATGATGCCTAAGATTAAAGTTCACCAAGAAAAGTATCTTGGTAAGACTGGATTTTTTCCAATGTATTTTAGGGGTAATTGCTTTTATTTAAGAGATTATCCGCGAGAGTTTGATACCATTTCTCATCTTCATAAT
>SDBT01010659.1_pt1 | contig 14822 bp, 29 predicted proteins | sample 2277101 | NCBI WGS metagenome assembly SDBT01 (sample SAMN10404973, study PRJNA504765) | marine sediment metagenome | isolation source: marine sediment core GS10_PC15, 103 cmbsf | place: Arctic Ocean: Southern Knipovich Ridge | collected 2010
CCTATTGGGTATACGATGAAACATGTGCCTAAAGCCTACGCTATGTGTCAGATTTTCCCTAAAGCATTTAGAGATCGAACAGGGATGGACATAAAAAATGTTCTTAATCTTGTTCAAAAAATGCAGAAAACTATTGTCGATATTCACAAGCAGGGAATCCTTATCGTTGATCTAAACGAAATGAATTTTCTTGTTGATAAAAAATTCAATGATGTTTTCTTTATCGATGTGGACAGTTATCAAACTAAGAATTTTCCTGCTACTGCAATCATGGAATCTATCAGAGATAGACACATGAAAAATAAAGCTGCATTTACAGAACTGACAGACTGGTTTTCTTTTGCTGTTGTCTCTTTTCAAATGTTTATCGGGATACATCCTTACAAGGGAAAACATCCTACTATAAAAGGCATGGACGACAGAATGAAAGCAAACATACCTGTCTTTCACAATGATGTTAAATTTCCTAAGGTGTGTCTGCCTTTCGACACTATCCCCCAGGCTTACAAGGATTGGTATAAAGCTGTTCTTTACAACGGCTCTAGGTTTGCCCCTCCTACAGATCCTGTCCAAGTTATAGTGGTCCCTGTAATCGTTCAGACAGTTCTTGGAAATGAGAGCTTTGATATAAAAGAAATATTTGAATATGATTCAAATGTTATCAAGTATATATCTATAGATGGCACAAGAGCAACTATTACTTCTAAAGATTTATATATCGGCCAAAAAAAGATAATTCAAACTTGTAATAAAAATATGCATGTTATCGTAACTCCGTTAACTAGCAAAGTTCTGTCTGCTGTTTTAATGGATGGAGATGTGCTTATACATAACTCTACAGATGGAACGACTCCATCTCATAATATAAAAGCAGATGATATAATGTCATACAAAGGCAGAGTCTATATCAAAAATGGAGACATGATCTCAGAACTTGATTGTGTAGAGATGGGAAATAGTGTCCATGTGATTCCTAAGCATGTAGGAAATGTGATGGAGAATGCTACAAAATTCTATGATGGTGTTATTGTGCAAAACATCTTAGGGTCATTCGTGGCTTCTATATTCCCTTCTTCGGGAGTTCATCACCAAATACAGTGTGAAGAATTTAAGGGCTATCAGATCATCGATGCAAAATACAAAGACAATGTATTGATGGTTATTGCCAGCAAAAAAGGAAAATATGACAAGTTCGTCCTGAAGTTTGATGACAAGTTCTCTTCTTACTCTTTGAGAAGGGTAGAGGATGTATCGTACATAGGTATAAACTTTACAGTATTAGAGAATGGGCTTGTTGTTCATATTAATGAAAATGAAGAGATAGAAATATTTTCTAATAAGAAAGATGTTAATAAGATAAAATTGATTGATGATAATTTAATATCAGGAGACATGAAGCTATTTAACGATGGTGTTCAGGTAGTCTTCGCAAAAGGCAAAAAACTCTATAAACTAAAAATGAAGGGAAACTGATGTTAATTGAAAAAACTATTTTAATAATATTTCTATGTGTAGTGTCTTTGCTAATTTTGCCAGGCTGTGTAAAAAGAGCAAAGAGAAATAGAAGGACTCAAACCGTGAAGAGTTTTTCAGAACAATATCCAGAAAACTGGACGAATTCAGGAGAATAAGATTTCTATAATGGACGAAAGAAAGAAAAACTGGATCGACATGTTTATTAAAAAATGCATGTTACTAAAAGACTCTAAAGAAAAGTTAAACTTTTATCTTGAGTGGTGTAGGAATACGTATAATATTCCAGAAGAAAAACTAAAAGAGCTGGAAGATAAATATACCATACAAGGATATATCGATAAGATGATCCCCGTTATAGATAAACATTTTTCTATAGAGGATCTACAAGAGATAATTAAATTCTATTCCACAATTACTGGCAGAAAACTCCTAAACCACTCATTTCTAAAAGATATAGGAAAAGTAGGGAATGAGTTAGAAATACAGATGGAGCAAGAATTTTCATTAAATCATAAAAAGTCTTGACAAAAGTGAAAAAAGTGATATAATGCCACATTAATAATGATAAATAATTACGAACAAGGCACTTATGAAAATTGTAGAAAACGAAGTTGGTAAAGCACTTTATTCTAAAAAGTATAATTTTATTTTTAGATATGATGATGGCTTCTTTATGAGGTGGGGAGAACTTCTTGAAGATGATCCTCAATACTCTCCGTACGGCCCTGAAATCTTAGACCTTGAAATTAGCTCAGGCAAATGTAATGGCAGATGTGAGTTCTGCTACAAAGACAACGGGGCTGATGAAAATACTCATCACATGACTCTCGAAGAGTTTAAGATCATATTTAATAAGATGCCAAAAACTTTAACACAAATAGCATTCGGAATTTGTGACATTAGTTCTAATCCTGACTTTTTTGCAATGATGGAATACTCTAGGAAAAACAATGTCATTCCTAACTATACTTGTAATGGCCTTGAGGTTACTAAAGAAGTTGCTGAAAAAACAGCTAAGACCTGTGGAGCAGTAGCAGTCTCTTTAGTTAATAAAGATAAAACTTATGATGCTATTAGAAAGTTTGTCAAAGCAGGTATGACTCAGTGCAATATGCATTATCTTTTAAGTGAAGAAACATATGATAAGGCTTTTGATGTAGTAGATGACATGGCAGAGATAAAAGGTTTTAATGCAATAGTCTTTCTTCAATATAAGCCCAAAGGAAAAAACCCTGATGCCTTCCATTCTGTTTTGGATGTAATGAAGTATACAAGATTGATAAATTATTGCGATGCAAAACAAGTAAACTATGGCTTCGACTCTTGTTCTGCTCCTATCTTTCTTGAGAGTATTAAAGCAGATTATGCTCCTTTTGATGGTGAGCTTTCTGTCGATTTTAATGACATGAGAAAGATGGTTAATTCATGGAAAAGAAGAAGAGAAGAGAGATTAACTCAGATGGCAGAGCCTTGTGAGAGTGGCCTGTTTAGTTCTTATATCAACTGCTATGGAAAATTCTTCGTATGTAGTTTTGCAGAAGGAGAAGATAAATGGGTAGAGGGTATAGACGTTCTAAATTGCAAAGACTTCATAAAAGATGTTTGGATGAGCAGGAGATTGAAAAAATGGAGAAAAAGATTGATAAAGAACGAGAGGAGTTGTCCAATCTATGAAATATCTTTGGCGAAAGTTTAGAAGTTTTATAAGACCAGGAAGGTATGATGTATTTAGATGAGTGATACATGGGTTAAAGAGAATTGCTCTAAATGTGGCACTGTTAATTGGATCGGTCTTGGAGATATGTCTGATATAACAGGCATGGACATCGAGGGATATAAATGTTACAAGTGTCAAGAAATAACTTATCTTTTTGACGATGAGCAGTTGAAATGGGATCAACAGTGTGGGCAATGGGAAAGTTTAGAAGATTGTTATTGGGAACTAGGAAAAGAAAAACCGAACTAAGGAAAGAAATGGTCATGGAATGGATTAGATTAATTTGTGTAAAATGCAATACTAAATTAAAGATTCAAGAAGAGCATACTGGCAAAAGAGGCAAATGTCCAAAATGCCAACATAGATTCCCTATTGAAGAAGAGATTAGGATTATAGAAGATGATTTTGATATAGAAGCAGATATGATGTCAGAATTCGCAGCTATCGATGATGACATGGAGAAAACAGCAAAGAAAAACACTGAGACCCAAGCTATATCTCATGATTGGGAGTCAGGAACAAAAATAGATATGGAAAAAGAAGGAATTTAAATGGCAGAATTTTGTGAACAATGCTCTAAAGACTTAGATTTCCCCTATGGAGATTTTAAAGATCTAACATCAGAAAAAATTGGGAAAAAGGTCTTGCAGCGATCGTCCTTTGCGAAGGTTGTGGATTGATCCCAGTTGATCCTCTAGGCAACTGTGTCTCTGAAGATTGTTTGAAAAAACATGGAGCAAAAAATGAAAGTTGAAGATCTACCTGAACAATTAGTAGAAATCTTAGTAGGAGAACATTTTGAACAAGGATGGGAATATACCTACTGGGGTAAAAAAATAACGTTTGAAGATAAAGATAGCTGCATGAAATCTACTCTCGAAGAAGCAGTTGTTCAAGAGTTAGAGACTGATGGCTATGATATTGATGTTAATCTTAAATTAAAAGACATACGACATGATAAAGGTGATCCGAGTATTTACTGTGCTTGTATCTATATGGATAAACATGATGGAGATTCTTGTGGAGTTGTAGTGCTTCATATGGATAGGGTAAAAGAAAAAGTAGATAATCTTGTAAAAGAAATTAAAAATTTGTTGGATTGGAAAAATGAAAATTAGAGCAGGATTTGTATCAAACTCGAGCACCTCATGCTTTATTTGCGGAGCATGGGGAGGTTGTGAATATAAGGTTAAAGAAATTACAGAGATATTGCAAAAAATGCTAGACTTCTATAATTACTTAGAAGAGCAAGATCTTTCTTTTGATCAAGTTTTTAAAAAGCCTAAGAAAGCAACAAAGAAAGATATAAAGCTTTTAGATGGTTGGGATGTGTCAGAATCAAGGGTAAAAGATAAACTTCTCATCTATAGCTCTAAAGATAATACTATACCTTATCTCCTCTTCGGACTGATCGAACAAAAATTTGATGCAGAGAGGATACATTTAGGATGAAAATTGACAAATGGATTATTAGGGGAAAAGTTAATCTTAAAAAAGCCCATGACTATGTAAGAAAACATAGAGGCTATACAGATGGTCAATATATCTATTCTAAAAAAAGCACGTTTGGAAAAGCTGATGAAGCAACTCTTTTTAAAACTAATGGAGCTGCAAAAGGAATGCTCACAAAAATTAAAACAAGTCAAAAAGATTATGGTCATTCTACATACATAGAGGATCTCGAAATAATAAAAGTTAAGGTGATAATATGAAATTTAGATACGGATTTGTTAGCAATAGTTCAACAGCTTCTTTTATTGTAAGAATTAAAGATGATAAGATTTTTACCATAAAAGGAGAAGGATGGTTAGCGTCCGAAGAAGATATAGAAAAACTTAAAGAGTATGGCTTTACAAAATGTAATATAGTATCTCCATACACTATGAATATCCATCCACCAGCAGAAGAAGATCCTGATGATTTCGAAATCTCTATGAAGTATTGGGTCTCTTGTAACCAAGATGAAGTAATGTGCTTCTTAGTTAAAAACAACATCCCATTCAAAGCGTCCGTACATTATGATAATGAGTATTGGTCTTATAGAAAAGATAATGATTATGTCCTTAGTGCTGAGAATTTTGGAGTCACTCTGGATATGTATGGAGATGATCGCTATGATTTAGAAGAGATGGAAAAAAGACCATCTCTAACGAAAATCCCCAAAGATCAATATATCAAAGAAAATGAGTGGTTGGAAAATTCTGAATAAAAAGTGAAAAAACACTTGAAAGTGATTCCATTATACTATATAATAGTGAAATGGATGAAAAACGTAGAGTATTGTTATATGGTGGCACTTTTAATCCGATCCACTTCGGACATTTGATCATGGCTCAGGAAGCCATAGAAAGCCTCCTGTTCGATCAAGTCATACTTATACCCTCTGCTACCCCTCCGCATAAGAAAGACGTTATAAACTTCCGTCACAGGCATAAAATGGTCAAATTAGCCACTCAAGACATAGACTATTTTAAAGTCTCAGATATTGAGGATCAATTGGACGGCCCAAGCTACACAATCAACACAGTCAGACATTTTCAAGAGGAATTAGGTAAAGATACAAAAGTCTATTGGTTGATCGGTGACGATACTATTTCTGAGCTTAAAAAGTGGCATAAGATAAAAGAGCTTATGCAGGAATGCAACTTTGTAGTAGCTTTTAGAAATGTTCATAAAGATAACGAAATGGAAAAAGCAGGGCTTTGGGGATTAATACATAAAGAGATTACTGACGAAGGGTTGATAGGAGATGGTATCGCTGCAAGCCATTTCACTCTTCTTGGGAATCCCATTGTAGAAATGTCTTCGACTGATATCAGAAGAAGGATAAGAGAAAAAAGAGAATATGCTACTTGGTTCTATATGAACGAAGGTGTAGAGGAATATATCAATGACAACCAACTGTATCAAGGTAAACGACAACTCAGTTCTTTATAATGGCAAATGCGAGGAAGTCCTAAAGACTATACCAGATAGATCTATTGATCTAATCATAACCTCTCCACCATATAATGTTGATCTAGGTGATAATAAGTTTAATAAAAATCCATATGATATGTATTATGACAATAAAGATCATGATGCTTACATTGCATGGCTGAAAAACATATTTTGGAGAGCTTGGATCAAACTTAAAAAAGGTGGCAGAGTTGCTATTAATATAGGTGATGGCAAGAATGGTAGAGTTCCTACACATGTTGATATTATCCATTTTATGACAAGAGATCTACATTATCTTCCTATGGCAAATATTATTTGGAGAAAAAATACAGCAGGCAACAGATGTTCATGGGGGAGCTTCGCCTCTCCAAGTTGTCCGTCATTTCCTAAACCTTTTGAATACATTATGGTTTTTGCAAAGGACGATATGAAACTTCAGGAAAAAGGAGAAACAGATTTAACTCCTAGGGAATTTAAAAAATGGGCTTATTCTGAATGGAATATAGCGCCTGAAGCAAAAATGAAAAAGATCGGTCATCCTGCCATGTTCCCTGTTGATCTGCCTTATCGTTTGATCAAAATGCTTTCATGGACAAATGCTACTGTGCTTGATCCTTTTAATGGGGCTGGGACTACAGGAGTTGCTTGTGAACTGCTGAAAAGGAAATATATAGGCATAGAGTTGTCTAAAAAATATTGCGATCTTACAGTCAAAAGAATTAATGATATTAGACCTGAATACGAAAGAGATATGTTTGCTATTTAATGTCTGTCCATTTTCCAATAGGACAAGAATATTTAGCGTCTTTGACTATATGATTAATTAAACGATTAGCTTTATGACAAACTCTTAATCCTTTTCTTCTCTCATTCTTTGTCTGAACTGATAAGGGGCAAGACAAACAAATTGCAGACCTTCTAGATATTACAGAAATCTTATTACCAAGCTTTGAATTAGCTTTTTTAGATCTTAATCTCTTTGCCGCTAAAATCTTTGATGTTTGAGCCTGTCCTCTTTGTGTCCTATTCTTTCTATTTTTCCCGCAGCCGCATCCGATGGTACACCCACTTTCTATATTTTTCTATTGAAAAGTGATTGATATTATTATATTTTAAAGTATGAACTTGAAACCTTTATTATATCGGCAGATTTGAGGAAAAGATGGACATAAAAGAATGGACCTCAGAACACAACACAGAATGTGTTTATGTCGGCGAGAACACGCCTATATTCATGAGGAGGATAGAGGATGAATACTAAAATGCTTATTAAAGAAATAATATTAGAAAGAAATCCAGAAGCTATATTTCTAAATGAAAAATTCGATGAAGCTCTAATAGGATCAGGACAATCATCGGGATTACATATCGCAGCGTACGATTCTGATAAATGTATAGAAATAATTTCTAAAAATAAAGCAGAATTAAAAGCTTATGAATGCTTTCAAGCATATATTAAAAATGATTGGAAGAATAAGAATGATCCTATTTTTATTAGTGATTTCACCAAAATAAAAGAAATTGACTTTACTAATGCCACATGTCTTAAAGATTTACTTTAAGAACAAACTATCCATTTAGAAGTGTCACTGCCACTGTCTTCTGATAATTGTGTCCAATAAAATGGAACGCAACCATCATGCCAGTTTAAAGCATTGACAAAAGTAGTTAGATCCCCAAAGAACTCTATAGTAAAATCATTGATACGTCTTACCATTCTCTTTCTGTCGGTATTGTAGTTAAAATGTTTTCTAGCTTGTCTATAAAGCAGATCCATTTTTGTTAAAAATCTTGTTTCAGCCTCTACACTAATATTTTGTTCGCTACCCACTGTTTCAGTGGTTAAGTTTGCGATGGCAAATACTGCTTCTTTTAAATGCTTTATTTCATCTGGTACATCGCTTAATGTGGCATCAAACTCGATTGCTAAAATAATATATATTTCTTCCCAAGTCATATTCTCCCTTTCTATTATATTATTAGTATTTTTAATAAAAAAACCTCTATATCTATTTTTTATTTCAAAAGTGAAAGCATACGCGTATAATGATATAGTAATGATGGACAGATGTAGGAGTTATAAAATGGCAAAAGTAGGATTTACAGGCACTCGCCACGGAATGAGTGAAGAACAGATCAAAGAATTTAAGAAACTGATCACTTCAAAAAAGACCGAAGAATTTCACCATGGCATGTGCGTAGGATCAGATAAGCAAGCACATGATATAGTAGAAAAGAAGATAACAACAGTTGGTCACCCTCCAGTATATAAAAAGTTTGTTGCTGATTGCTCTTGTGACGTTCTTAAAAAGCCATATGACTATTTGGCAAGAAATAAGAATATCGTTGATAGCACAGATATATTGATTGCTACCCCTGATTGTAAAGAAAAAGTGAGATCAGGAACATGGTCAACTGTCCGTTATGCCAGGATACAAGGCAAAAAAATATATATCATTCACAAAAACGGAAGAATCACAATAGAATAAGGATTTAATATGTCTGACTATGATTCAAACTATAGTAGTATGGGATGCCCATTCTGTGACGAAAACATATCAAACCATGATATTGGTATTGATAATTTAGATGATGACCAAGATGAATTTTTCCAATGTCCAGAATGTGATAAGTTTTTTAAAATAACATTGCAAATTTTTAAATCATACGATTACATCGTGCAAACTCCAACAGAAGAAGAAGTTAAAGAACACAATCTATCAACAAACAAAGATCCTAATATCTTTGAAGATGTCATAGGTCAATCATTTATGTGGTCAGATCTATTTGCTGATGAAAGCTAATTTTATATAAGGATTATCAGCATCCTTCTTTATATAATAAGGCAATAGATATTCATTGCCAGTTTCGGCTAGTCCCGTATATCCATAATTATACTGATTTCTTTTATAGTCTCCTTCTATATCTAAAGGAGTGCTGACCAGATTAGTTTTAGGATCATGAATAAATAAAGACACCTGAAGGTTGTCAGTGTTCCTAATAGCAACTGCCACATCACTATCACCATGCCTTACAGCAGTAGCCCTCTGCCCAAAGATAGGAAGTTTATGTGGATCGGACCAATTAATCCCATCTTCAGATCTTACAGTGTATAGGTTCCTCCTATGCCCGCTATTATCTCTGAGATAAGCAATCATATACTTATTGTTCATATTGACTATAGATGCTTCACAGAACTGTCGTGACAGACTATGAGCCATAGTATTGGTATCATACCAGAACACTCCTTCTTTTGACCACGATACTAATTGAATCAATTTGTTATTTCTATTTTTAACTTTATGATTTGCACAAAAGTATTTTCCTTTAAATTCAATGATCTTATCAGGAACCATACCTGGCAAAGGAGTCTCTTCGATCTCAAAAGAAATTCCTTCATCATCAGACGTTAAAAAGAATGTTACGAAATTGGCTACTCTTTCAAATGTGCTACTCTTTGCATCGCAAACAATATATAAGACATCTAAAATATAAGATAGTCTTGGACAATTCCATACAAGACTATCATCTTCCATGTTAAGAATAAATTCTTGTTGTGTTTCCCAAGTTCTGCCACGATCTTCTGATTTTTTTAGAACCAATTTAGAGATTGTAGGATGATGCCCATTCCCGCTTCTATAAACCATAAAGAACCTGTCAGAATTTTTTATGCTTTGGATAATATCAGGAAATGATAGATATTTATCTTCGTCTTGATCTACTGTTATAATGTCTTTAATTTTCATTTATTCTTCCTCATCTTTCTCATAATAAGTTTCGGAGTTATAAAACTGATCAAACTCATTTAATTTATCGTCATAAGTTCGATCTTCTTCAGTCTCCTCTACTTCTATTTTTCTTGCTTTGTCTATTTTCTTGAGGTCTTTCTTTAGACAGTGATGAGGGAGAGAGTCTGCTTTTATAAATTTGCCACAGATCGGGCAATGCCTATCTTCAATTTTAAATAATTCACTATCTTTTTCCATAATAGCTTATTATCGGATTTTTATTCTAATTTCTTAAGATAGTCGTAAGATTTGTCCCAAATAGGATCTTTTGTGGCAGATATAGCTGCCATCTTATATATAAGATTAGGATTTTCAGATATAATATATCTAGATATAGTCGTAAGAGATTGAGCTATTAATTTAGAATCTTTAGCTTCCCATGACATCGTTAATTCATTAACCATAGCATGCTTTTCTCTTAAAATAGCTGAAATAATTGAATCATCCATCATGAGAACTTTGTCTTTATTAGAACAAATGCAATTTGATGCTGAGCATACATAGTGCTCAATTTCATGGAAATAGCTTGTTATGATCTGCTCGGCAGAATAAACAGAGTTAATAAATATGAATTTTTCAGGCCATAATTCGTTTGAATGACTGTCTACATATAAACCAAATATCCCCTTTGATTGAGGATAAAACTTATTAGGCAGAGCTGCCTGAGGCATAATAAAAACGGGGATAGGAGAAGAAGAAATAATAACATCATATCTCTCCATCCTTGCCATATATTCTAAAACTATACTATTAGGATCTATTTCTGTAAATGAAAAAACAGGAGGAGATTTGACTTCTAAAGGGATTAGAGCTAAACCAGCATCACAAATTGTAGTTAGGAAAATAGTAAGAAAAACAAACAGACATAGGCACTTAACTCTCATGATAACCTCCTTATTAAAGAATCCCTATTCTTTAAATTAAGAGATTACTACAGCTTATCCTCTATTTTTCTAAAACTCCAAGTAAAGTATGCTCATATATCTTAGCCTCTTTCCATAGTTCTGATTTTTTAATATTCTGTGCAGCAGACTTATAAGCACAATTTTTATGAGAGCAATTAGAGAATTTTTCTATACCATCTATAGCTTCTAATAATATAAAAGGATCATTTCTATAAATAGAAGTTCTTAGTTCAGCCCTCATAGCACAGCCTTCTCTTGATATTTTACATTCATTTCTGCAATGACATTTTGTAAGTCTGCATTGAAGATGCTGATATTCATGAAAATAAGTAGACATCATATCATAAGGATTAGATTTCTTTTGAAGAAATATAAACTCATGAGGAAAAGAAGGATCTTTATTGCAAGAATAATAAATGCCATTAAATGTTTTGCTCTCTGTGTGAGTTGGCAGCATCTTTTCAGGCAAATCGCTTTGATCCATTACATAAATAGGAATAGAACAGAGACTCATTATCTTATCATATTCTTTCATTCTTTTTACATACTCTGTAGATGTGCTGTTGGGATCACAATCTAAGAAAGAGAAGGGAGGTGGTCCTTTGACCTCTATCGCATAAACAACCTCCACTATAGATTCTCTATCGCACCCTAAAAATATTATAGAACTAATAATAAATGAAAGAATGAATAAATATAAATATTTCATTCTTTGCCCATTTTCTTGTCCTGAAGTCTCTTTGCTTCTGCTGCAGCATCTTTTCGTTCTGCAAGCTTGTCAGGCCCTTTAGAGCCATGACTAGCCTCTAGCCATGTAGAACCACACTCTACGCAATGAGGTTTGAAACGACTTTCTCTATCTCTTTTAGTAAGCCAGTTCTCAGCTTTGCATTCTTCGCAAATATATTTATATCTACCTTTTTGTCCCATTAAATCTCTCCTTCAATTTCTTTAGCTTTCTGAAATAAAGTAGCACTTAAACTATAAGCTTCTTCAGGTTTAAGCCCTAACCACCCAATCTCTTTGTTAAAATCTATTATAATAACACCATTAGCCTGATCAGCAGTTACAGCAATAGCTAATTCTCCCTCATCATAATTATTTAATCTCCCTCATCATAATTATTTAATCTCCCATTAGGAAATTTTCCTGTTGGGTCTTTGTCTTTATCATTATCATCCATTGTTTTCTTTCTCTTCAAAACCCTCGCAATTTCTCAGCCACACAGGATCAAAATTTATTGGCCAAGCAAACCAACCATTCATAATTCCATGAGGTTCTGCTTGAATTCTTAATACAGAGACAGAATCAATTTGCCCTTGTGCATATCTTCCCATTTGAACAAGAGCATAAACGGCATCTGCTGGATTTTTAGCAATCTCAGGATGCCCACAACAAGAATGAGCATCTCCAATCCTTGTTCCTCTATGCACGCATTTATAACAATCGGGCTTATTCATTAGAAAACTCCTAAAATATTTGCCTGCTCTGTTGGGCAGCTATTGATCCATTTTTTAATTTCACGAATCACCTTGCGATGGTCGCTAACTATCGTATCATGTAATTGCCTATAGAACGATGTGCTTAGAGGGTGAGTTTTATAACTATCCAAAACCCTCAAAGCTACTAATAGACTTGGAAGACATTTATAATCTAGCATCATTTTTAAACTTGTCTTCCAAGCATGCCTCTCTCCTTCTCTTTTTGTGTATATGCAATAACAATCTTTTTTAATGCATGTAAAATGTCCATATTCATGAAAGAAATAAAAGAGTTGAGCATGAATATCTAACTTTTTTAATATTATTATAAAAGGAGATTTATATGGCAAGGGAGCAGGGCCAACAACCATAGTTCCTTTTATGCAGTCATCATATGTATAATCCTCATCATATTCGTATACCCTTTTAAACTCTTCTCGATCAAGGATATAAACATCAGAATCATGAATTTCTTTGATAGGCAAATCTAATATAGAAGATACTTCAGTAGTTTCTTTAATCAATGTATCCCTTTCTTTTGCCCCACTCAACCCACACCCCTATCAACTTGTGAATCCTGCCAGCATGACCAAGAGGGATCGAAGGCTGTTCTAACTGAGGAACTATTTTGCTGAGAATACCAAAACACCATGATGGCTTCTTTTCAATATATTTTAATATTGTTGTGATTGTTAAACTCTGATAATTATTAGCTAATTTTTCAATAATAGAAAAAGCAGGATGATCATAATCTATATATGATTGGACGCAGGTATCTTCTTCCCACATATCTATTATTCCATTTATTAAATCTATTATCTCTTGATCAGTCATCTATTTCCTCATAAGGAATTAACCCGAACATCATATCAATAGCTTTTCTTAAAGCCTCTTCTGTATTCCAACTGCCCATCTCTGCCATCGAATCATAACCATCAGATGTTGCCTCATGAGCAGCATCAGAAGATTTACTATCTATGTGTGAAATCAATGTATTAGCAAAATTTCTAATTAACTCTTCTTTTCTTGTTTCTTTTTTATCCTTACTCATACTTCACACTCCTTTAACTATTAAGAATATTTATGCCTACTGCACCACCATCATTGAATACTAATTCTAATTCCTTCATCCATTCTTCAAGAGGCAAGTGCCACTTATCGCTATATTGCTCTAATGTTCTTTGAAGAAGGGGACGAAGACCTGAAAACAATCTTCCTTCTAAGTTATCTCTACGATCAGATTTCTCTGTTATGTAATCAGGAGACATACTCATTGGTCCATCCATTAGTAAAAAAGCATAACAGATCTCACTAAATAATTTTTTATCTTTATTTGTTATCATTTCTACAATCCTCACAATTTCCATTATCTTCATCATTTTCAGCAACTAATTCACAACATTCAAACCACCATCCGCAGTGTTGGCATCTTTCAACTTGAAAATCTAAAAGAGAATCTATTATTTCTTCAATATCATACTCTTCATCATCTTTGTCCATTCTTTCCAAAACGATATTTACAGTATCGCAAGTTCCCAAAAGACTGTCGGCTATTTTTTGCATGAGTTCTTCAGTCATTTTATATATCTCCAATTTCTAATTCTTTAAATATTTTGATATCAAGAAGAGAAACATTGTTAAGGTCTAGATGTCCACAGGAAAAATCTTTAAGAAACACTGCCATTTCACCATCGTTATCATGGTATATCGTATGTTTTAAAATACGATAATTATCTTGACCGTCATTGAACATAACTACATACTGGGGATCTTCGATAATCTTTATTAATTTTTGCAAGAGTTCTTCTGTCATTTTATTTATTCCTATATTTCTTTTTCTTTACTTGTTTGTATTCGGCAAGAACTGGTTGGAATGTTGGATCTATCGTTCCATTATTCCATCTTGCTCTCAATTTTTCATTAGCATATATTCTTCCAGTAAGGATGAAACATTTGCCATCCCAAAACCTTTCCTCTCCTTTGATTTCTTCTCTTATCTTTGCTAATTTTTCTTCAGAAATAGGACGGTCGAAATTAGAATAAAAAGTATAACCTTCTTTTTCTAAAGCAGAGAAATACTTTCTTGCGATACTAATAGAGGTAAGTTCTTCTGTCATTTTAGATCTTCCAAAATTCTATCAATATTTCTTTTCAACTCTACATCTGTTTTCTCTTTAAGAGCATCGATAAGAGCTTTAACCTTCTCAGGAGCTGGCTCAGGAAGGTCGTGTCCTTTACTGTCAGCACCTACATTAACCCATACTGGGTTAGCAGTGATGACAAGATCAACCAACTCATTTAAATCGAAATCCATAAGAGGTTCAATAGTTACCATCGTCTCAAGTCCCATCTTGCTAAGCTCACCAAGCCATGTAGCTCTCTCTGTGAACGCAGGAGCTTTAGACTCATAGTAGGTTGTCCTATTGGTCTCAATAGTCGTTCCTAAGAGAACGTCAGGAGGAAAATCATCCATGAACCACATCATTCTTTTAGGATTTTTAGTCTGAAGTAAATA
>SDBT01010660.1_pt1 | contig 14821 bp, 15 predicted proteins | sample 2277101 | NCBI WGS metagenome assembly SDBT01 (sample SAMN10404973, study PRJNA504765) | marine sediment metagenome | isolation source: marine sediment core GS10_PC15, 103 cmbsf | place: Arctic Ocean: Southern Knipovich Ridge | collected 2010
ACCTTGCCCTTATCGGCACCGGTGATGACCTGTACCACATCGCCTTTTCGAACGCCCCTGGCCATTCCTACACCACCTCAGTTGCCAATGATACGATTTTCATGAAGTTCTTTTCCCGCAGTTCGCGGGCGACGGCCCCGAAGATTCGCGTCCCTCGCGGATTGTTGTTTTCGTCGAGGAGGACCGCCGCGTTGCGGTCAAACCTCACGTACGACCCGTCGGAGCGGCGAACGCCAAAAGCGGTCCGAACGATCACGCACTTGACGATCTCCCCCTTCTTGACGTCGCTTCCCGGGAGGGACTTCTTGACCGAGCAAACGATGATGTCGCCCAGACCCGCCGTCCTTCGCGTCATTCCCTGCCGCCGGGTCGATCCGCCCAGGACCTTGATGCATCCGACCACCTGCGCCCCGGTGTTGTCGGCGACTTCCATACGTGTTTCCTGCTGAATCACTTCAAGTATCCTCTATTGGGCCTCGCCGGTCGCTAAGCGGCGGACGACTCGCGAAAGACGCCAACTCTTGCTCTTGCTCAGTCTTCGAGAAGGTACGATTTCAACCAAATCGCCCACGCCCGCCGTACCGGAAGGATCGTGCACGGAAAGCCTGGTGCGGTGACGAACGTATTTCCCGTACCGCGGGTGCTTGACCAGCGCATTGACGGTGACGCTGATCGTCTTGTTTCCGCTGATCGATCGGACAACCCCGACTCTCGCCCGCCGGGCCTTCGCTATTGTGTTTTTCTCTGTGCTGGTCATTCGCTCGTTCCGCTCACTCCGCTCGCGCTGTCGGACTCATCGGTTCGCTGCGAGGCGATCTCGCGCTCTCGCTGCGACGTCAGAATGCGGGCGATGTCCCGCTTGGCGGCGGTGAGCATCGACGGGTCTGCCAACTTCTCCGTCACCGCCTGGGATCGCAAGTCGAACAGATGCCTGCGCAGCCGCGCAAGCTCCATTACAAGCTCATCATCCGTCAGGTCGCGAATCTCTGTAATCTTCATGGTTATTATCGCGTTATATCGTGCCGCGCCGATGCAGCATTCGGCAGCGGACGGGCATTTTCATCGCCGCCAGTCGCAGCGCTTCCTTGGAGGTCTTCTCGTCTACGCCTCCGATCTCGAATATCACGGTCCCGGGTTTAACCACCGCGACCCAATCCTTGGTCTCGCCCTTGCCCTTGCCCATACGGGTCTCGAGCGGTTTCGAGCTGACGGGCTTGTCGGGGAAGATGCGGATGTAAACCTTCCCCTCGCGATGGAGGTAGTGGGTTGCTGCGACTCTTCCGGCCTCTATCTGCTTCGCCGTCACCCACCCCGAGCCCATGCTTTGCAGTGCGAACTCTCCGAACGCCACGGTATTCCCGCGCGTCGCGTTACCGCGAATGTGCCCGCGCTGCTGCTTGCGATGCTTGACTCGTTTGGGCATCAACGCCATTGCACTACCTACCTGTCCTTATCCTTCGCCCTCGAGCTCTTTCGGGGGAGTTTCGACTTCAGAGTGGCCCTGAACCTTGGGTTCGCCCGATTCGGGCGGAGTTTCCTGCACTGGTGCGGGCGGAGCGGTTGTTTCCTGCGTTTCGCCGGAGACCTGCTTGGGTTCCTGCGAGGTTGCGGGTTTGTCCGGGGCGAGTTGCACGGCGGGTTTGTCTTTCGGCTTACGCCTCGGGCTCCGCCGACTGCTCTTGGAACGCGGTGCGCTCTTGGAATGCGGTGCTTTCTGATCCGCTTGACCTTCGCGAGGGCTTCGTCGCGGGCGGGCGTCGGTTGGGGGCCCGCCTTCCCGTCGCCGCCGCGCACGCGTCATCGCCTGGGATCGGACTTGGTCCTCCTCCTCCTCGGTCTGTTCTGCGAACATTCCCCGATGGATCCAGACTTTCACACCGATCGTTCCGTAGGTGGTGAAGCTCGGGGTGAATCCGTAATCAACATCCGCCTCAAGCGTGTGCAGGGGAATGGAACCGAGGAGCTGGGTTTCGGAGCGGGACATCTCCGACCCGCCCAGACGCCCGGAGACGATGATCTTGACGCCCTTGGCTCCGGCTTGCATGGTGGCTTCGCAGTGCTGCTTCATCGTACGACGGAAGCTCGTGCGGCGCTTGAGCTGCTCCGCGATGCCGTCGGCGACCAGTTGCGCATCGAGGTCCGGAGCCCTGATCTCGACGATGACGATATTCACTCTCCGATCGGTGAGGTCCTCCAGGGCGTCTTTGAGTTTATCGACCTCGGCGCCCTTGGGTCCGATGACCAGGCCCGGGCGCGCGGTCTTGAGTATGACCTTTACCTCCTCGCGCGTGCGCTCTATCTCAACCGAACTGATCGCCGCGTATGGCGGTTGGCGGTTGAAGCGCTGATCGATGAACTTGCGGACGAGGGCGTCCTCGACGAGGAACTCACCGTAATTGCTCTTGGGTGCGAACCAGCGGGACTTCCACCCGATCGTCACGCCTGTCCTGAATCCTATTGGCGATACTTTTTGGCCCATTGGAGTGTCTCTTTAGTTCTGTTCGGCTTCGACGACCACCACGATGTGGGAGGTCCTCTTCATGATCGGATGCGCTCTTCCGCGGTCCTTGGGGCGAAATCGCTTTATTGTCGGACCTTCGTCCACACGGACCTCCTGGACGTAGAGCGCCTCTACATCGGCTTCGTTCTCATTGGCGTTGGCGACGGCGCTGGTGAGGACCTTTGAAAGCATACCCGCGGACCGCTGGGGCGAAAACTTCAGGACGTTCAGCGCGTCCTGCACGTCTCGACCACGGATCAGGTCCGCCATCAGCCTCACCTTGCGCGAGCTTATGCGGGCAAATCTATGCTTAGCTATCCATCCCATTGCAAACCAACTCCGAAATCACCTTATCGCCCCTGAGGGGCTTCGTTTTACCTCAGGTCCTTACCTCTTTCGTCCGCTATGCCCGCGGAACATCCGCGTCGTCGAGAACTCACCAAGTTTGTGCCCGACCATCTCCTCGGTAACGAACACGCGATTGAACATCTTTCCGTTGTGCACCATGAAGGTGTGTCCGACGAACTCGGGAACGATGGTGCACGCCCTGGCCCAGGTCTTGATGGGATCTTTCACTCCGCGCTGCTCTTGCGCCATAACCTTGTGAAAGAGTTTCTCGTCGACGAACGGACCTTTTTTAGCGCTTCTGGTCATCTGCATTCTCGCTTAGAGCACGAGCTGCCCGGTCCGCTTATTCCGGCGCCGGCGCAGGATCATTTTGTTGGAGCCCTTGTGTTTCCTTCTGGTTTTACCGCCCTTTGCAAGCTTACCGGTCGGTGAGCACGGATGCCTCCCTCCGGCCCGGCGGCCCTCTCCGCCACCCATCGGATGCGCCACCGGATTCATCGCGGACCCTCGCACGTGCGGGCGGCGCCCCAGGTGCCGCGTCCTACCTGCCTTCCCCCACCGAATGGACATGTGCTCGACGTTGCCGATCTGACCAATCGTCGCCCTGCAATTGGCGTGGAGCATTCGCATCTCGCCCGAGGGTAGCACGAGCGTTGCCTTTGAACCCTCTCTCGCCATCAGGCGCCCCCCGACCCCGGCTGCACGGACCAACCGCCCGCCCTGACCGGGGTTCATCTCGATGTTGTGTATCTGCAATCCCATCGGAATGTTGCTCAGGGGTAGACAGTTGCCCAATCGCGGTTCAGCGCTGGGACCGGAGTAGACCTTCTGTGCGACGTTCAGCCCCACGGGGGAGAGGATATAGCGCTTCTCGCCGTCGCCGTAGGCCACCAGGGCGATATTGCACGAGCGATTGGGATCGTACTCGATGGATATTACCTCGGCCCCGGCGGGATCGTCCTTGTTGCGCTTGAAGTCGATCACGCGGTACATCCGCTTATGCCCTCCCCCGCGATGTCGCATGGTGATCTTCCCGCTGTGATTGCGTCCGCCTTTCTTGTTCAGGGGGCGCAGGAGCGACTTTTCCGGACCGACCGTGGTGATCTCACCGGACCTGTTCACCGAGCTGTTCCGCCGCCCGGGTGACGTTCTCTTGTATACCTTAATAGCCATGTCTATTTCGTCTTCTGTTCCGATGCAACTCAGAACAGGTCTATGTGGTGTTCGGGCGAGAGCACGACGACCGCCTTCTTCCAGTGCCGCGTCGTACCCCAACGATATCCGGTCCGCCTGGGTTTGCCCTTGCGGTTGGCGGTGCGGACCAATAGGACCTTCACATCGTATATCTTTTCGATCGCCTGCTTGATCTGGGCCTTGTTGGCGTTCGGGGAGACCTCAAACGGGTACGCGTTCAACTTCTGGGCTTGATGCGTCCCCTTCTCCGTCACGAGCGGGCGAACGATAATACCGTATATGTCCTTTTTTACGCTCACGAAGCGTCTCTCCGTTCCATCAACGCCTTCATCGCATCCAGGGTGATGAGCATCTTCTGGCGGTTGACGACGTCGAAAGCATTGAGTTCGTCGGTAATGCGGACCGTCAGGTCCGGGATGTTTCGCGAGGAGAGATAGATGTTTCGGTCGCGCTGGGCGAGGGTGAGGAGGCAGGAGCGGTTGATTTTGAGGTTCGTGAGCATCGCGGACATCTGCGAGGTCTTGGGTTCATCAACCTGAAGCCCCTCAATGACCATCAGGTCCTCACCGAGCAGCTTGGCGAGGATGGCCGAATTCAGAGCGGCTTTGCGCATCTTCTTGGGAAGCTTCTTGCGGAAGCTGTGCGGTATCTTTGCGAAGGCGACTCCTCCTCCGCGGAGTATGTTCGAGCGGATTGGCCCGCGGCGGGCGTTTCCCGTCCCTTTCTGGCGGAACATTTTTCGCGTCGAACCCTTGACCATTCCGCGCGAGCGCGTGGCGGCGGTCCCGCGGCGGCGGTTCGCGTGATAACCCACGACCACCTGTTTGAGCAGCAAGACGTTCACCCTCGAACCGAAGGACACCGGGTCCACCTTCAGCGTGTCGGTCTTCTCACCGCTCGGGTTGTAGACGGCAACTTCCAACATAATCGCTACCCTGCGGGCTTCTTTCCTTTAGCTTTTGCGGTTTTCGATTTCTTGATGAAGAGCATCTCTCCGTTGGGACCGGGGAGCGGTCCCTTTATCATCATCAGGTCGTTTTCGGTATCCACGGCGACGAGTTGGTGGTTTCTGCTGGTGCAGCGGACCGCGCCCATGTGCCCGGCCATTCGCTTACCCTTCTTTGGCTTGGGCCCGGTACCGGCGTCGGAAGCGTGGGAGGCGATCGATCCGGGGGAGCGATGCTTGCGCTCCACACCGTGCGAGGCGGATAGGCCCTTGAAGTGGTGTCGTTTCATGCCCCCGGCAAAGCCCTTTCCCTTGGTCGTACCGATGACGTCCACCCACGCGACTTCTTCGAAACTCCCGACCGTCACGGAGGCGCCCACGGTCAGTTCGGTAGGTTCGGATAATCGCATTTCGCGGATGAACTTCTTGGGTTTGGTGTTTGCCTTCGCGGCGTGTCCGATCTGGGGTTTGGTCGCCCGGTGCGCCTTGACGTCCTCGAGCCCGATCTGGACGGCGTCGTACCCGTCGGTTTCGGTGGTCTTGACCTGCATGATGGTGCACGGTCCGGCGCGGACGACGGTAACGGGAAGCAACGTCCCGCTGTCGTCGTACACCTGCGTCATGCCGATTTTCTTACCCAGTATCGCCGGTAACATAAGTACACCTTACGCCTTGATCTTGATAAAGACCCCCGCCGGGACGATGAGGCGGTTGAGGGCCTCGATAGTCCGAACGGTGGGTTCGTAAATATCTATGATTCGCTTGTGGGTCCTAATCTCAAATTGCTCGCGCGATTTCTTGTCCACGTGCGGGGAACGCAGGACCGTGTAACGCTCGATGCGCGTGGGGAGGGGAATAGGACCGCATACACGCGACCCAGTTCGCTCGGCGTGATCGACGATCTCCTTCGCCGATGCGTCCAGCGACCTATGATCGTACGCCTCCATTCGGATGCGTATTTTGCCTTCCGCCATATATCCCGTCTCCCGTTTTACTTCTCGTGAAAATCACGGAAACATGTAAAGTCTTTCTACAATACGAATCCCGTGCCTTTTGTCAATCACTGAGGCCGGATTTTTTAATTTTTTTCGTCGTTTTTTACACGTATCGCAGGATGTCTTCCGTTACGTGTGCTGGGGCCGCCGCATACGCGTGAGGCTCCATCGTGCTGGTGGCGCGGCCCTGCGAGAGCGACCTGAGCTGCGTGGCGTACCCGAACATCTCCGCCAGCGGCACCTCCGCCTCCAATACGCGGTAGGTTCCGCGCTGGTCCAGCTTTCGAATCTCAGCTCTCCTGGCGTTCAGATCTCCTGTAATAGCCCCGATATACTCCTGAGGGGTGGTGACCTCGAGGTGCATGATGGGTTCCAGGAAGATCGGCTCCGCGCGTGCAACCGCCTCGTTGAACGCGATGGCGGCGGCTTGTTCGAAGGCGATCTCCGAAGAGTCGACGGGGTGATGCTTCCCCCCCAGGAGTCTCGCCTTGATGTTCTCCATCGGGTATCCCGCCAAGGGCCCGGAACTCGCCGCGGCGCGAATGCCCTGGGCGACGGAAGATATATACTGCTTCGGTACATCCCCGCCCTTGGTGGCGTCTTCGAAGGCGATGGGGTCGTCATCTGTTTCGGGTCTGAAGGGCTCGACGCTCAGCGTTACCACGGCGTACTGTCCGCGGCCACCCGTCTGGCGGATGAAGCGCCCTTCGCATTGAGCGGATCCGCGGATCGTCTCTTTGTACGCGACCTTCGGTTTCCCGACGCGAACTTCGAGGTGCATGTCCCGCAGGAGCTTGTTCTTGACGATATCGAGGTGCAGTTCGCCCATTCCGGATATGGTGCTCTGTCCGGTCTCGGAGTCATAATCGTATCTGAAGCTCGGGTCCTCGCGTTTGAGCGTGTTGAGCGCGTCGAACAGGCGATGCTTCTCCGCGTTGGTGCGCGGCTCGATGGACATGGTGATGACCGGTTCGGGAAACTGCAACCGCTCCAGGATGATCCTGTCTTTTGTGTCGCAGAGCGTATCTCCGGTCAGCGAGTGCTTGAGCCCGACCACGGCGACGATGTCCCCCGTCGTCGCGGTGGCCCTGGGGGTCCGCTGCTTGGCGTGCATCTCCCAGATGCGGGATACGATTTCCTTCTTGTCTTGCGTGCTGTTGAGCACGCGGGTTCCGGCCTTGAGCGACCCGCTGTACAAGCGGATGAAGTTCAGGTCCCCGTGCTGATCCGAGGTTATCTTGAAGACGAGGGCGCACATGGGCTCGTCCGGATCGTGGTGTCGGTATATGATCTCGGTGCTCTTGCCAGACGGATGCCCCGCAACGGGGGGTACGTCGAGCGGGGAGGGGAGGAAGTCGACGACCGCGGTCAGCAGCGCCCGGACGCCCATGTGCTTCAGCGCCGATCCGCAGAGAACCGGCTGGAGCTTCAGGGCGACCGTGCCGCGGCGAATTGCGGTGAGCAGGTCGGATTCGGTGATACTCGATTCGTCGTGGAGGTACTTCTCCATCAGGTTATCATCGCAATCGGCTGCGCGTTCGATCATCGCGTGCCGGGCGAGTTCGACTTGTTCTGTCAGTTCGGTGGGGATGGGGGCTTCGCGGAGGGTGGTGGCGATCTTGTCCGGATCGTAGTAGTACGCTTTCTGGTGAATCAGATCGACCTGCCCCTTGAAGCTTTCTCCGGCACCTATAGGAATCTGCACCACGATCGGGTTTGCGCGGAGGCGTGTGGCGATTTCATCGACGACCATCTCGAACTCGGCCCCCAGGCGATCCATCTTGTTGACGAGACAGATTCGCGGGACGTGATACCTATCCGCCTGCCGCCAGACCGTCTCGGACTGGGCCTCCACCCCCCCCACCGCGCAGAAGACCGCCACCGCCCCATCGAGCACTCGAAGCGAGCGCTCGACCTCGATGGTGAAGTCCACGTGCCCGGGTGTGTCTATGAGGTTTATGGTGTGGTCGCCCCACGTCAGCGTGGTCGCCGCCGCCGTGATGGTTATCCCCCGCTGCTGCTCCTCCGTGAGAAAGTCCATCACGGTGGTCCCTTCGTGGACCTCACCGATTTTGTGGGTTCTCCCGGCGAAGTAGAGCACGCGTTCGGTAACGGTGGTCTTACCCGCATCTATGTGGGCCATGATCCCGATGTTTCGAAGTTGTCCCAACGTTTTTGCCATAGAGTCTCGCCACTGGATAACCCAGCGACCCCGTGCAGCGCGCAATAAGCCCGACGCAGCGGTTGTGGGAAGCTCTTCTCGCCCACCGTCTGCGCCGGTGGGCAACCGATCTTGCGACCATCCTGCGGGGATGGGCGGAAGGCAGATCGGCCCGGTTGTCTTATCTCAAGCGGGTCACCCGGCGTGCGGTGAACCTTCTCTGAGCCCCGGCGTCGTCGAAGCGAACCGGGGTCGCCCGCAAAGCTTTCCACGCCAACTCACCTTTCGTGCGGACGATTCAATCAACACCGTTTGTTCGGACCGGGACAGGAGATCCCGGCCGAGACATCAATGTTGCTTATCCTCAAATACTCGCTAATTCCTGAATGGGCGCTCTCTGGGCGATCCGATCACCTTACCAGGCGAAGTGCGCGAAGGCCTTGTTGGCCTCGGCCATGCGGTGGATGTTCTCCCGCGTGGTCATCGCCGCTCCCTCCCGTCGATAGGCAGCCATCAGCTCACTCGCCAACCGCAGGTGTGTGGGTTGCCCCTTCCCGGAGCGGACCGCATCGCGAAGCCATCTGATCGCCAACGAAAGCTGTCTCTTCCTGTTCACCTGCATTGGGACCTGGTAGTTGGCCCCACCGACGCGCTTGGAGCGCACCTCGATGATCGGCTTGACGTTTTCAATCGCCTTCTCGAACACCTCCAGCGCCGGTGCGTCCTTGATCTTCTCCCCGATGACGTCCATAGCGCCGTAGAACACCTTCTGAGCGATGGATTTCTTCCCGTCCCACATTATGCAGTTGATGAACTTCGCGACCAATTTCGAGTTATAACGGGCGTCCGGACTGAGCTGCTTTGTCGAGGCTGTGAATTTCTTGTATGCCATTATCTATTCTCACCGTCCACTCGGGTGGTGACCCGGGTTGTTTTCGTGGTGGTTACTTGGGCCTTTTGACGCCGTACTTGCTCCTGGACTGCTTACGCCCTTCCACACCCAACGCGTCGAGTGTTCCGCGGACGATATGATACCGCACTCCGGGTAAGTCCCGGACGCGCCCTCCGCGAACCAGGACGATGCTGTGCTCCTGCAAATTGTGATCGATACCCGGAATGTACGCCGTCACCTCCTTACCGTTGGTCAAGCGCACGCGGGCGACTTTGCGCAACGCCGAGTTGGGCTTCTTCGGGGTGACCGTCTTGACGAGAAGGCAGACCCCGCGGCGCTGCGGAGAGGCGTCGAGGGCTACGTTCTTCTTCTTAGCCTTCTGCTTTACCCGTGATTTCCGAACCAACTGGTTTATCGTCGGCATGTGTGAACCTCATTGTTGTTATCGGCAATAAGCAATGCGCGCCTATCCCTTTCCGGTTAGCGCCCGCTGGACCGCCTGGGTTATCTCCGCCTCGGAGAGTTCTTCCGCAGGTACCGCCGCCAGTTCGGGCAGTTCGACGTATCGTTTGATCCGCATCTCCAGATACGGGCGGAAGCTCGTCCCAGCCGGTATCAAGTGCCCGAGAATCACGTTCTCTTTCAGTCCGCGAAGTTGGTCTACCTTCCCGGCGAGCGCTGCTTCCGTGAAGACCTTTGTGGACTCCTGAAAACTTGCGGCCGAGAGAAAACTCTCCGACTGCAGCGACGCCTTCGTGATGCCCAACAGAAGCGTCTTCGCCGTCGCGGGCCGCGGACGCTTGGTCTTCGCGGGCGTCTTCCCGGTCGCCTCGGCGTCCATGTTGGCGGCCTCGACCTTCTCTCGCGATATAATCTCGGAGTCGATGAACTCCGTATCACCGGCGCTGACGATCTTCAGCGACCGCGCGAGCCTTGCATTCTCGCCCCGGAAGCGGAACTTGTCAATGACATCTCCGGGTAAGAGTTCGCTGTCGCCTACGGATTCGACCTTCACCTTCCGCATCATCTGCGTGAGGATGATCTCGACGTGTTTGTCGTTGATATTCTGTCCCTGCCCGCGGTAGACCCCCTGAGTCTCTGTCAGGAGGTATTGCTGGAGCGCCTCTTCCCCTCGAATCGCCAGTATGTCGTGCGGAACGAGCGGACCCTCGGTCAGGGAATCGCCCGCCTCGACGTAATCGCCCACGTGCACCAACAGGTGCCTATCGTGCGGGACGTGGTGCTCGCGCTCCATTGCGGATTCGCTGCGAACGATGATCGTCATCTTTCCGCGGCGCTTGTCCGTGCGCAGCTCGACGCGGCCGGAAATCTCCGCCATCGCGGCCGGTTCCTTCGGACGCCGGGCTTCGAACACCTCAGTGACGCGGGGAAGCCCACCAGTGATGTCCTGCGTACCCATGATTTCACGGGGCTGGCGGGCGAGCATCTGACCCGGGCGGACGGATTCGCCTTCGCCGACCTCGATTCGCGCCTTGGCGGGAAGGTAATGGAAGTCCAGAATCTTCCCGTTCTTGTCCTCGATGACCACCCGGGGGTGCATCTCACCCTTGTGCTCGACGATAACCAACCGCCTCGCCGCACCCTTCGCTCCTTCTTCGAGCCGCGCCGTCTCGCCCTCTTCAATGTCCTGGAATCGCACGATACCGCTCGCCTCGGCGAGGATGGGGACGCGGTGCGGGTCCCAGGTGACCAGGCGCTGGTTTGTCCTGACCTTCTCGCCTTCTTTGATCAGAATCATCGCGCCGTAGGGGACCTTGTACTTTTCGAGCTCCCGGTTCTTCTCGTCCTGGATCGCGATCTCACCGTTTCGTTTCAATACGACCATCGTCCTGGTCTTCCCGGTTTTTACTTCAACGGCGTTGAGGTTGCGGTATTGAACGGTTCCGGCGGCGGTGGCGACGAGTTCGGATTCCAGGACCGCTCGCGTCGCGACACCTCCGGTATGGAACGTTCGCATCGTCAACTGCGTACCGGGCTCACCAATGGACTGGGCCGCAATGATCCCAACCGCCAAGCCCTCTTCCACCAACTGACCCGTAGAGAGGTCGCGGCCGTAGCAGTTCGCGCATATCCCCAGTGGGCTTTCACACGTCAGCGGGCTGCGCACGCGAATGGTCTCCAACCCCAGTTCCTCGATCTTGAGGGCGGCCTTGTCCGTGATGATCTTGTTCTCCTCGACGATCATTTCGTCGGTGATGGGATTGATGATGTTTTCGCGAGCGGTCCGCCCGACGATTACCTCCCGCAGTCGGACGTCCACTTGCTCGCCCTTATAAACCGCGGATTTCGTAATGCCCTTCAGTGTCCCGCAGTCCAGTTCGTTGACGATCACGTTCTGGGCGACGTCTGCGAGCTTTCGGGTGAGGTATCCGGAGTCGGCGGTCTTCAGCGCGGTATCGGCGAGGCCTTTGCGCGCCCCGTGCGTGGAGGAGAAGTACTCCAGGACGGTGAGGCCCTCGCGGAAGTTGGCCTTGATGGGCGTCTCGATGATCTCCCCGGAGGGTTTGGACATCAGCCCGCGCATTCCGGCCATCTGGCGAATCTGATCGAGCTTTCCGCGGGCGTTGGAGTGCAGCATCATCCAGACAGGGTTGATGTAGTTCTCATCGGACTCGCGCCTGTCCTCCTGAAGAGCGGTCACCAGGGATTTGGTGACTTCCTCGCGCGCGTGGATCCACACGTCGACGATCTGGTTATAGCGTTCGCCCTCGGTGATGGTGTCGGATTCGTAATCTGCCTGGATTCGATCGACGCGCTTCTGGGCCTCTTGCAGGATCTTCGCCTTAAGCTTCGGAATGCAGGCGTCGGTGATCCCGAAGGAAATTCCCGCGAGCGTCGAATACTTGAACCCCAGGGCCTTGATGTCGTCGAGCAGATCGAGGATTTCGGCGCGGCCTAATGTCTGATAGCAGTCGCTGATTACATCGGAGGCCTCTTTGGCCCCGAGAGGGAAGTTATAGAACCCCATTCCCTCAGGGAGGATATCGTTGAAAATGCAGCGCCCCGGGGAAGTGACGAGCTTGGGCGTATCAAGCTGGTAATGCCGATCTTCCTCCACGATCTTAGTACCGCAGGGGAGCTTGACCATGACCTTGGCGTGCATCCCGACGCGTCCCAGTTCGTAGGCGGTGATCGCCTCGGTCGCCGAAGCGAACAACGGAAGCCGCTCGTCCTCGCCGACCTGGATCTTACGTACGTCGTCGGCGACGAAGGCCGACCCCTCATCTGCCGTCAAATAGTACACCCCCAGAACGACGTCCTGGAGCGGCATGGTGATGGGCTGACCGTTGGCGGGTGAAAAGATGTTGTTGATCGAGAGCATCAGCACGTGCGCTTCCACCATCGCCTCGACGGAGAGTGGGAGGTGGACGGCCATCTGGTCTCCGTCGAAGTCTGCGTTGAAACCCTTGCAGACCAGCGGGTGAATTTTGATGGCGTTTCCTTCGACGAGCACCGGCTCGAACGCCTGGATGCCCATTCTGTGGAGGGTCGGTGCGCGGTTGAGCATCACCGGATGCTGGTAGATGACCTCCTCGAGGACGTCCCAGATTTCCTTGTCGCGGCGCTCGAGCATTTTCTTTGCGGATTTGATGGTATCGGCCAACCCGCGGTCCTTTAACCGACGGATGATGAATGGCTGGTAGAGTTCGAGAGCGATCTTCTTCGGGAGCCCGCACTGGTGGAGCCTGAGCTCCGGTCCGACGACGATCACGGAGCGCCCGGAATAATCGACTCTCTTACCGAGCAGGTTCTCGCGAAACCTCCCCTGCTTCCCCTTGATCATGTCGGTGAGGGACTTCAGGGGTCGGTTGGCCGTGCCCTGGACGGGGCGGCGGCAGCGGGAGTTGTCGAACAGGGCGTCCACCGCCTGCTGCAGCATGCGCTTTTCGTTGCGGATGATGACCTCGGGGGCGTTGAGGTCCATCAGTTTCTTCAGGCGATTGTTGCGGTTGATGATGCGGCGATACAGATCGTTCAAGTCGGAAGTGGCGAAGTTTCCGCTCTCCAGAAGCACCAGGGGGCGCAGGTCCGGGGGAATGACCGGTATGACGTCCATGACCATCCACTCAGAACGGTTGCCCGAGGTGCGGATCGACTCCACCTGCTTCAAACGCTTCGTCAGGTCCTTGATCTTTTGCTTGGAGGAGGTCTTCTTGAGATCCTCACGGATCTGGGCGGAGAGTTCCGGAAGGTCGAGCGCCTCCAGGAGTATCTTGATGGCCTCGGCGCCCATCCCCCCCTTGAAACTATCCCCATACTCCTGATACGCCGTGCGGTAGTCGTCCTCGGTCAGCACCTGCTTGTACTTCAACAGGGTCTCCCCCGGATCGGTCACCACGTAATCCTGGAAGAGGATGATCTTTTCCAGATCGGAGGTCTTCATGCTCAACAGCGTCGCGAGGCGGGAGGGCAACGCCTTGAAGAACCAGATGTGGACGATGGGGGCCGCGAGGTTAATGTGCCCCATCCGCTTGCGTCGCACGCGAGAGTGCGTCACTTTCACCCCGCAACGGTCGCAGATGATGCCCTTGTGCTTGGTCCCCTTATACTTCCCGCACGCGCACTCCCAGTCCCGCTCGGGACCGAAGATCCGCTCGCAGAACAGCCCGTCTTTTTCGGGGCGGTACGTGCGGTAATTGATCGTCTCCGGTTTCTTGACCTCCCCGAACGACCAGCTTCTGATGTCGTTCGGAGACGCCAGTTGAATCCTCGCCGATCCGTAATCATTGATCCTGTCGTATACGCTTTCAGCCATGGTTCTCTCGCTCCGTTAGTCCGAAGAAGCATCGCACCTGCCTGCCGGCAAGGCAGGTATTTCGTTTTCCGTTCGCCTACTCTCGAATAGACGCTCAGAGCAATTTCCCTGATGGGTCAAATGAGTCTCTTTTTCTCCAGCTGGATGTTGAGTCCCAGTCCGCGCAGTTCATTGCAGAGGACGTCGAAGCTGACGGGCGTTCCGGCCTCGAGGACGTTAGTCCCCTTGACCATCGATTCGTAGATCTTGGTGCGTCCTTCGACATCGTCGCTCTTGACGGTGAGCAGTTCCTGGAGGGTGTACGATGCCCCATACGCCTCGAGTCCCCACACTTCCATCTCTCCGAATCGCTGCCCGCCCGTCCGGGCTTTCCCGCCGAGCGGCTGCTGGGTGATCAGCGAATACGGGCCCGTCGCACGGGCGTGTATCTTCTCATCCACCAGATGGTGCAGTTTGTTCATATAGATGTAACCGACGGTCACCTTCTGCTCGAACGGTTCGCCGGTTCGTCCGTCAAAGAGCGTGATCTTTCCATCCTCGGGCATCTTCGCGAGTAGTTCTCGTGTATCACCTGCCCTTTGGACGACCTCCAAGTCCTCGCGCCGCCTGCGGACGTATTCGTTTGCCTCCCGGAGACACTGGAAGATTTCGGTTTCCCTCGCACCGTCGAAGACGGGCGTGACCGCCTGAAATCCCAGGACCGCCGCCGCCCAACCGAGGTGCGTTTCGAGGATCTGCCCGAGGTTCATTCGTCCGGGGACGCCCAGGGGGTTCAGGACGATATCCATGGACGTACCGTCTTCCAGGAATGGCATATCTTGTTCGGGCATGATCTTGGCGATCACGCCCTTGTTCCCGTGCCGCCCGGCCATCTTATCGCCCGTTCCCAGCGCTCGCTTGGTGGCGACGGTGACCTTGACCATCTCTAGCACACCGGAGGGCAGTTCATCCCCACGCTTCATGTGCCCGAGCTTGCGTTCGGTTTCCTTGTCTATTTCCTGGATTCGC
>SDBT01010661.1_pt1 | contig 14821 bp, 13 predicted proteins | sample 2277101 | NCBI WGS metagenome assembly SDBT01 (sample SAMN10404973, study PRJNA504765) | marine sediment metagenome | isolation source: marine sediment core GS10_PC15, 103 cmbsf | place: Arctic Ocean: Southern Knipovich Ridge | collected 2010
TTGAACTCGCTCATATAAGGCCGGTGTCTACAGACGTACATTCCGCCGATCTTCTCCGGGAAAATGCAGACGTCCTTCTGATACGGCGGGAAGATAATACCGTGACGCTCGTACGTCCTGAAGTCCTCGGTGCTCGCCATCGCCACGGTTACACCGCGATTGGAGACGGCGGTATATGTGATGTAGTACCGACCGTCGATTGGCGTGATCCGCGCGTCCTCACAGCCGTAGGCTTCGTATGCAGTGGCCGGAAAAATTGCCGGCTCGTCGTCGAAGGTAAAATTCCGACCGTCGCTGCTGCGTGCAATGCGAAGGTGCGACATGCTGGTCAGAAGCATCTTTCCTTTGTAAAACACGCCTCGCGGGTCATGCGTAAATAGATCCGGGTCATCGCGTGCGATTTTGCGCGTGGCAAGTTCGCCAGCTTCGGCATCGTAATAGAGCGAGATAACATGAGTATCAGTGTCTTTGACGGCTTCGCCCACGCGAACCAGCAGCAGAATCTCGTCGCCGAAGCGTACGGCCGCTGGGTTGAGCGTGCAGAGCACGTGCAGATCGCTTCGCGTCGGTGAAAGATCGTCGGGCGTAAGCAGCGGGTTTTCCGTTAAGCGTTCCAGAGGCATGGCTATTCCTTATATGTATCCTAATCGCTCCCGATGAGTTGCCCGCACCGGGTTTGGTGATTAAGATAACATTACCTGATATGCGAGGTTCAAAGCAATGGCTGCTATTGACGTTCATACTCACGCGTTCCCCGACAAACTGGCCGGGCGTGCCATTTCCACGCTCGAATCGCACTGCCCCTGGAAGGCCGTTGGCGACGGGCGCATCGAAACGCTGATCGGATCGATGGACGCCGCGGACATAGATATGTCGGCCATCTGCTGCATCGCCACCAAGAACGACCAGGCCAAGGGCATCCTCGAATGGTGCAAGCAGATCCGCTCCGATCGAATCATTCCATTCCCTTCGGTGCATCCCGATACGCCCGAGGCGCACAAGTGGATCGAAAAATTTGCGGCGGATGAGTTTCCGGGTATCAAGCTGCACCCGATGTATCAGGACTTTGAACTCGATGAGGCACGCCTCGAACCGATCTATTCCGCCTGCGTCGAGACCGGGCTGCTGGTGCAGTTCCACTGCGGGCGGGATATCGGTTTCAGTGCCGACGACGATCGCGCCGCACCGCAGCGCCTGCGCCGCGTGATAGACAAGTTCCCCGATCTTCGGGTGATCTGCACGCACATGGGCGGATGGCGGGCGTGGGACGACGTCGAGCAATACCTTCTCGGTGCGGACGTGTGGATGGAGACTTCGTTCAGCCTGGAAGATATGGGCGATCGGGCGGCCGAGTTCATCGAACGCCACGGTGCGGACCGCGTCATGCTCGGAAGCGATTGGCCGTGGAGAAGCCAGGGCGAAGCTATCGAGCAGGTCAAGGCGCTCGGTATGGACGCCAGGACAACCGACAATGTCCTGTGCAACACCGCCGCAAAACTACTGTTTGGGTAGAGCGAATTACCTTCGCCATGAAAAAAGAATAAAAGCCCACAGATTGCAATCTGTGGGCTTGGGTATGTCAGAGTTAAGATTTGCGGATTCTACAGAGCGTGATTCTCAGTCTTCTTCGTCATCTGCGGCTTCGAGTGCGGACATCGGATCGAATTCTTCGCCGCCGCCCTCTTGTCCGTCTTCTGGTTCGGCTTCGATTTCGACAACTTCTTCCAGCGCGGCTTCGTCTTCGGCGTCGAGGCCCAGTTCGTCACCGATCTGGGCGGCCAGGACACCTGCCGAGGTCTCATTGAGCGATTCAAGTTCGCCTGAGTCTTCCATCGTATCGAAATCGATTAGCTCATCGATATTGGGAGTAGTCTTTTCGGCGATCATCTGTCCGCGCGTCTTTACCGGGTGAATCTCCGCAGGCTCACCGTCGATCTGCACGGTGAAGGCAATCGGACCGACGACGAGTCTGTCGCCGGCCTGCAGGGCGTGGGTTTCGACACGCTCGTTATTGACATACGTTCCGTTGGAAGATCCCAGATCGCGAATGCTCACCCCGTCGTCGCTGACGGTAAGTTCGCAATGCTTTCGTGATACGCTGAGCACGGGTACGCGAAGCTCGCACTCGCTTCCCCGGCCTATCAGCGTCAGCTCGTTGACGATGGGAAAGTCTTTGCGTTGGCTCTTGGCCTTGAACATTACCAGATTGACTTCCATGCGTTACCTCGTAGATCAATGGTGCGCGATACCGGTGGCTCTTTGCAGGCCGCGGGAGTTCGGGTTATAACTGAACTGTCAGCAACGGAGTATTCTAAGATGTCTGAGCGAGCCTTCAAGCAAAATCACGAGTCTCCTGCCCCCCCGCCGGTGCGGGCGCTCTATGTGCATGTTCCGTTTTGCCGCTCGAAGTGCCGCTATTGCGACTTCTACTCCTGTATTTATGACGATCAGGCGGCAGAAGTGTTCGTATCGGCGGCGGCGGCGGAGCTGGAGGCCAGAAAGTCCCTGCTGACGTTGCCGCTGGAGAGTGTCTTTATCGGCGGAGGGACGCCCACGGTGCTCGGGCTCCGTCTGGGCGGCGAATTACTGGCGATGCTTGCCCCGCTTACGAACGAGCACACCGAATTTTCCATAGAGGCCAACCCCGGCACGCTCGATGAGCGCCTCGTCGAGACGATAGCCGCAGCAGGGGTCAACCGCGTCAGCTTCGGTGTCCAGTCTTTCGACGACGGTGAATTGAAGCTTCTCGGAAGATTGCACACGAGCGACCAGGCCCGCCATGCGGTCGAGCTGGTTTGCTCGGCTGGTATCGCGAATATCTCTATTGACCTCATGTACGGTATCCCAGACCAATCGGTCGATTCGTGGCAAGCATCGCTGGCATCCGGGCTGGAACTGCCCCTGACGCACCTGAGCTGCTACGGGCTCAGCTTCGAGAGTGGTACGCCATTGCAGGCGGACATGGCGGCAGGCAGGGTCCAGCCGATGAGTGACGAACTGCAGCGAGAGTGCTATTACACGGCCATAGATGCCTCCGAAGCTGCGGGGCTGATGCACTATGAAATATCCAACTTCGCCGGCGAAGGTTTTCAATGCGGGCACAATCTGACCTATTGGCGAAACCAGCCTTATTTGGGCATAGGCCCCGGCGCAGCCAGCTATATCGACGGAGCCAGAGCTACAACTCTTCCGTCGCTGGATGAGTATTCTCAAAAGCTGCTCAGCGGTAATTCGCCCAGCCAGGACTCCGAGCGGCTCGCTGCCAAAGCGGCGCTGGCAGAAACGCTCATGCTCGGTCTGCGACTGACGGACGGGGTTGATCTGGAGGCTCTTGGGCAACGCTTTGGTCTGGACGTCGTCGAAACATTCAGTCGCACCCTTACCCGCCACAGCGACCTGGGAACCGTCGTCGTCACCGACAAGAGAATCTTCATTCCCCGCCCATGGCTATTCACGTCTGATTCCCTGCTTGCCGATCTGATAGCTGAGGCAGGCGACTGAAACATGTCGTGGCGGCTTTTTTGATGATTAAATCCTCTCTCACTATTCAACACGCCCTTTTTTCACACCGATAAAACCTGCAGTGACCGCGTCAAGTGAAGGTCCTATATGGGCCTACGGCGTGGGCACCCGAAGAGTATGTATATTTGTCTAAGTTGAGGCTGAATCTTATGTTTAGCTTTGGACACGATGTTGAAACACGGCCGCATTCAATCCAGCCAACAGACTGGGGCGGAACCTGCTGCGGTCTGAGCACCGATGCGTCGCATGGACAGAAAACATGCGATTTACGCCTGAAAAAACACGCGGTTGAAAGTTTTTCCGGTGAGAACTTGAGGCACCACCGGGCAGCCTTGCATACCTCGCAGACACATGAACTATTGGCTATTTGCACCGAAGAGACACCGGTGCGAGACGAAAGACCCCGGAGGGCATGATGCCACTTAGCGCTGTCACAGATAATAATCTTCCGATTGGCATAGACCTCGGAACGGCCAGAGTGAAGTTGGCCCAGTTGCGACAGACCGCAGACGGTCTGGAACTGCTGGCCGCCTGTGCTCTGGATATCCCCAGTACTGCCCGTGGCACGTTCGACGAACGTATGGACTACGTCGGACAGAACCTCCAGCAGATCATCAAGGCCAACGGTTTCAAGGGGCGCCAGTGCGTCATGTCGCTACCGGCAAATGAGACGTTCGTCCATCACGTGCGAATCCCGAAGATGCCGGACAAGGACATCCCCTTCGCACTGGAGAGCGAACTGCAGACCAAGCTTCCGTTCCCGGTCGACCAGGCAATCATCCGTCATCTGGTCGCCGGAGAATTCTTCGCCGACGCCGGTGAGGCCAAGCAAGAGATTATTGCCGTCGCTACCGCCAAGACAACCGTCGATACGCTTCTGGCGATGGCCAAGAAGACCAAGCTTGACGTGGTGGGCGTGAACGTTGAACCGTGCGCGATCAGCGACTGCTTCGCCCGCCTGTTCAACCGCCCAGTCGCCCAGCCCACAACGACGATTTATGTCGACATGGGTTCGACCAGTACACAGGTTGTCCTGGCTCACGACAGCAAGATCGTCTTCGCAAGGAACCTGACCATGGGCGCCGACTGGCTCGACGACGCAATCGCTTCCCAGTTGGGAATCTCGCTCGATGAAGCCAAAGCCACCCGTCGCGAGCGGGCCAGCCAGGACCGAACGCCCGGAGAACACGAAGACGTTTACCTGCTATTGGAAGGGCGAATTACCGAACTGGCAAAAGAGCTGACCCAGTGCCTGAGATACCACGAATCCGTATTCCGCAACCGCTGTGCAGACAGAGTGATCTTCCTGGGCGGTCAGGCTTATGACAAACGCTTCTGCCAGATGATCGCACAGAAACTCAACCTGCCGGCCCAGATCGGCGATCCGTTGGTCCAGATCGATCGCGTCGTTACATCTGGAATGGCGATCGCACAGGGCGAGAACGACCCCATGCCGGATTGGGCCGTCGCCGTCGGACTGAGCATAGGAGCCCAACAGGCTGCCTGAGGGAAATGATATGAGCACTATTAATCTACTGCCTGAAGACTATCTGCAGCGTCGCTGGCAAAAGCGATCGAACACGATGTGTATCGGTCTGTTCGTAATCATTATGATCGGCATAGGATCTGCAACGCTGGTCTCCGAAGGCAAGACCCGGCGCATACGCCAAGATCTTGACAGCGTTGACGCTGCGTACGCTGAGACAACTACAGAGCTTGGCCGCCTGAAGGAACTTCAGGACCAGAAACGCCGCACAGTCGCCCGGGCCAAGTCCACCTCGGAACTCATCGAACGAGTGCCTCGCAGTTATGTGCTGGCAGTGCTTACCAGGGCGTTGCCCGAAAACGCAGCCCTTTCGCGGGTCGGGCTGAGGCCTTCCCGCAGGAAGGTTATTGTCAAGGCGCCAAAGGTGACGAAATTTGACGAGGCCACCGCCGTGCGGGCCCCGACAACGATCGAGCAGCGAGTTGTCGTCGTCGAGATCATCGGAATTGCCGCCACCGACGTCGAAGTGGCGCAGTTCATGAACAGACTGCTGCACGATCCCTTGCTCGATACAGTCGAACTTGGTTACAGCCAGGAAGTGATCATTCCCAAGAAAACACCCAAGGACGTCGATGTTCATGCTCGCCAGTTCAGGATAACCATGGAAATCAAGCCCGGTATCGACGTTATCGATATTCTGGGTAATCAACATACCAAGACCGCCATGGCGGGCCATGGAGGATCAAACCTATGAAGTTCGGAATAAGGGAAATCGTATTGCTTGTGCTGCTGATGATGATACCAGTGGCTTCGTGGTGGTTTGTATTCAACCCCAGAGACCAGCGCAATGCAGATATGCGAACGCAAATCGAGGTCAAACAGGAGAAGCTCCGCCAATTAAATCAGGCTATCGGAGCAGCTCATGACCTCCAGCTCCAGATCGATTCACTCACCGAAGCGATTGACTACTTCAAGTCACGCCTCCCCGAGGAAAAGGAAATCGACAAGATCCTTCAGGATATCTGGCGACTTGCCAAAAGCAATAATCTGAGCACCAATTCAATACGCACGCTGGATCGCAACAGCGAAACGAACTTCGTCAGCGGTGGAGGGCAATCCGAACAACCGATCGCCGTTCGCCTCACGGGAGACTTCGAAGGGTTTTACTCCTTCCTGCTGGCGCTGGAAGCCCAGCCACGAATCATGCGAATCAGCAAGATGGACCTGGAGGCATCGAAAAATGGCCCTCCGGGAATGGTGACCGCGAGATTCGAAATGTCGATCTTCTTCGAGAAGAATAGCTAGGAAACCAATAATGGACGCAGAAAACTCAAACACGATCGGGCAAAATCAAGCCCCCATGCCGTTGAGCCAGGGTGAGTCTCAGCCACAGCAGACGGCACAGCCGCTGCAACCGCAACCGGCACAGGCGCTGCAACCGCAGACGGCACAGCCGCTGCAACCGCAACCGGCACAGCCGCTGCAACCGCAGCCGGCACAGCCACTGCAACCGCAGCCGGCACAGGCGCAGCAATCGCAGACGGCACAGGCGCAGCCCCAGGCGTCTTCAGCCACGTCTCGAATCGGATACACTTCGGCAGGAACGTCGGAACCACACCGCCCTGCGCCTGCACCAAAGACGACTGCCGATGCATTGGTGAAGAATTATCTCACCCCTGCCAATCTCGTGCTTGCCGGGTTGTTCGCCTTCGGGCTTGTCGCGCTGTACGTGATGGGAATGACGGGCGGGCCCCAGGAGGCATCGGCTGACCAACTGCTGAAAGATGCGACAGACGAAGCGACGCTGGCACAGTTCCAGAAAGTCCAGAATTCCAAGTCCGGGGACAATGAGATGAGTAGCGTGATAGACACTATCTATCTCGAAGCCACACGGAGGCAGGTGTCCCTGGAAATGCTTAATGGAAATCCGTTTGTTTACATAGCGCCGGGCAGCACAGGCAGCAGGACGCTGGGGCGGAATTTCCCTGGCGGATTAAACGGTTTACCGGGCGATCTTTCGACCGCCATGTCCATGGTCAAATCACTCCAGCTCCAATCAGTCCTGGCCGGTTCCACCGGTGAGAATCGCGCTCTGATTAACAGCAAGATGGTCGCCGAAGGACAGATAATCCGCGGATGGACGGTGGTAAGCATTCAAAAACGTACAGTCGTCCTTCAATGGAAAGATCAAACTTTCGAGTTGCAGATGCCCAAGAACAATTAGTCGAAATGTAGCAGAGGAGATAGTAAACAGTGGCAGACGTGGTTCAAACCAACACTGATGCATCAGATTCAGGATCGCACATGGGTTTCGCCAATCTTTGGAGCCCAAGCGAGAGCGGATCTGCGCATCGTGGACCTGAGAGGATCCTGCTCGAGCAGGGATTCATCACCCAGGACCAGCTCGATACAGCTATCGTGCGTCAACGTGAGAATCCTCGCCTGAGCCTCCTTGAAGCGTTGGTCCAAAACCAGGCTATTGACGAAATACAGGCGTTGCAGACGGTGGCTGAGTACTTCAAACTGCCCTTCGCACGCGTCACTGCCGAAGAAATAGACGAAGCAGTCATCGATCTGCTTCCGATGGACTACATCAAGCAGAAGCATGTCCTTCCCCTTCGCATGGACGATCAGAGCGTTACGATCGGAATATCCGATCCGGCGGACATTTTCCTGATCGACGATCTCAAGCGAAGGCTCAACCGCCCGTTGACTCTGACCGTCACCCCCGGACAGGACATAATCGCCGCCGTCGACGAGATCGCCAACAAAAGCACGTCGACCCAGCAGGTGGACGATATAATCCAGAACATCTCCGAAGATGCCGTCGAAGTTGTCGACGAAACCGAAGAAGACGTCGCCGATCTGGAAAAGATCGCCGGTGAGAGTCCGGTCATCAGATATGTAAACTTCCTGATATCCATTGCCGTCAAAAACGGCGCCAGCGACATCCACATCGAACCCGGTGACAAATGTATGAGGGTGCGGCTCAGGATCGACGGTATATTGTTTGACCAGCCGACCCCTCCCGGATCGATGCACGCGGCTATCATCTCGCGACTGAAGATTATGTCCAACCTCGATATCGCCGAACGCCGTCTGCCTCAGGACGGACGAATCCGGGCAACGGTACACGGTAGGACTATCGATCTGCGCGTCAGTTTGCTTCCGGTCCAGCACGGTGAGAAGTGCGTCATCAGAATCCTCGACAACCGTTCCATCACGGTCGGTCTGGAAAAACTCGGACTGGACGAACATACTCTCGCCTCTTTCCGCAATCAGGTGGTTCAGCCTCACGGTATCGTCCTGGTTACAGGGCCCACCGGTAGCGGTAAAACCACAACACTTTATTCGGCAATGCAGGTAATGGACGGTGATAAGTTGAATATCTCAACCGTCGAAGATCCCGTCGAATACCAACTCGGTTTCACCAACCAGGTTGGCGTGCATGACAAAATCGGAATGACATTTGCCGCGGCGTTGCGGTCTTTGCTGAGACAGGACCCTGACGTGATCATGATCGGTGAAATCCGCGACGAGGAAACCGCCAGAATCGCCATCCAGGCGTCGCTCACGGGGCACCTGGTGCTTTCGACGCTGCACACCAACGATGCACCGTCGAGCATCACCCGAATCATCAACATAGGGATCGAGCCGTATCTGATAAGCGCGGCCGTCAACGCAGTGCTCGCCCAGAGGCTCGTACGTCGGATCTGCGAAAATTGCAAGCAGGAAGTAACCGACCCGCCGGATCACATAAAGGCCTACATGCACAAGTTCGAGGCCAATATCGAGCATCTCTACCAGGGCGCCGGTTGCGAGAAGTGCCGCCAAACCGGATACAAGGGACGTCTCGGTATCTACGAACTGCTCGAACTCGACAATGAAATGCGCGACGTGATTTCAAGGAATCCGTCGCTGACAGAGTTACGGAGGGCGACCATCGCATCAGGCATGCGGGACCTCCGGTCGGACGGACTTGCCAAGATCGCCCAAGGCCAGACGACCATCGACGAACTCATGCGGGTAACCGAGACGTAAGACAAGGAACTTGCCGTGATAGACCTTCACGAACTGTTAATCAAAGCTTTAGAAAGCGATGCCAGCGACATACATCTGGTAGCGGGTTTACCTCCGCTATTCAGAATACACACAGTCCTGCAACCGGTCCAGGGCTGTGAAGTCGTAACTGCTGAGAACACCGAGAAGTACGTTATGGACATGGTCGGCGAGCGAAGGTTCCAGACCTTCCTGGATAATCGCGACCTGGACTTTTCCACAAGCGTGCCCCGCCACGGCAGGTTTCGTGTCAACGCTCACTTCCAGAGAGATACCATAGCCATAGCATTCCGTGCGATCTCCAGCAACGTGCCCATGCTCGAGAGCCTCGGACTTCCGCCAATAGTGCAAGAGTTCGTCGACAGACCTCACGGACTGATCCTGGTCACCGGTGAGACCGGTTCGGGCAAATCGACGACGCTTGCGGCGATGATCGACGCGATGAATCATCGTTACAATCACCACATACTCACCATCGAAGACCCAATCGAATACCTGATCCCATGGGACAAATGCGTCATCGAGCAGCGCGAGCTGGGAAGTGACGTTCCCACTTTCACATCGGGTCTCAAGCACGCCTTGCGCCAGGATCCGGACATCATCATGGTCGGAGAAATGCGCGACCTGGAGACAACTTCCGCGGCAATCACAGCTGCGGAAACCGGCCACCTGGTGCTCTCAACGCTGCACACACAGAACGCTTCACAGACCATCGAGCGTATCGTCGACATCTATCCGTCGACCCAGCAGGCGCAGATCCGCTCGATGCTCGCCAACACGCTGCAGGCGGTTGTCAGCCAGGTACTGTTCAGGCGCATCGACAAGAAGGGAATGGCTCCGGCTTGCGAAATAATGATCTGCACCTCAGCGATCAGGAACTGTATTCGCGAAAACCGTATTCATGAGATTCCAAATATTATTGAAACCGGAAAAAACGTCGGAATGTGCACTTTGGATGAATCCATCAAGACGCTCTATCTCAACGGAATCATCAGTCGCCAGCAGGCGGTAAGTCAGGCCACCAGGCCAGATGCACTCGAGCAACTACTGAGCGCTTAAAGGTAACGAGTATGCCAAGCTATAGATATCAAGTAAGAGACGCCAACGGTCAGGTAAATACAGGGCAGCTTGATGCAAGCTCGCTGAGAGAAGCTACCAGTCTTGCATTGCACCACGGGCAGTTCATTCTGGATGTCTCCCCGATTAGCATGCTAGCCAACCCGCGCAATCTGCTTGAACGGATGCAGCAGATAAAAATCGAGTTCGGACCGAGCCTGAAGGACATTCTGAATTTCACCAATCAGCTTGCCGTCATGGTGAAAGCAGGCATCAATATAAGGCATGCTATCGGAACGATAGGACAGCAGGTGGAGAACACCAAGTTCCGCAAGATGATCGAGGAAATCAAGGCCGACGTCGAATCTGGCCAACCCTTCTCCGAGGCCCTGGCCAAGCACCCGAAGTCCTTCAGTACGCTCTATGTCAATATGGTTCGAGCCTCTGAACTGTCCGGCAATTTCGCACACATGCTCAAGAGAATATCCCAGTATCTCGATCAGCAGATCGAGACCCGCTCCATGGTGCGTGGCGCGATGATTTACCCGGCGATTATCGGATTCATGGCCGTAACGGCTACCGTCTTCCTGCTGACATTTGTGCTTCCAAAATTCACGACGCTCTTCGCCGGAAAGGAAGCATTGCTTCCCAAACCGACGCTGATACTCATGGCACTGAGCGATTATATGATAAACTCATGGTACGTCCTGCTCGCCGGAGTGGGCGCGCTGGCAACCGGGTTCGTCTACGGTGTCAAGCACCCCCGTGGACAGGAAATCTGGGATAACGTCAAGCTCAAGATCCCGCTTTTCAAGACAATGCTCCGCGCGTTGTACATTACCCGCGGTCTGAACACCATGGGCGAACTGGTCAATGCCGGTGTCCCGATGCTCGAAACGCTGAAGATCACCGCAGAAGTGTCCGGACACACGCTTTACAAACGCATGTGGGAAACGGTGCACGACCAGGTCCAGCAGGGCAACAAGATCGCCAATCCTCTCAGCCAGCAGAATCTCCTTCCGTCAAACGTCGTGCAGATGATCTCTGCCGGAGAGGAATCGGGTAATCTCGGCGAGGTAATGAACGACATCGCCGAATTCTACTCAAGAGAACTGAAAACTACGATCAAGGCAGTCACCGCAATGATCGAACCTGTCATGATCATCATTATGGGCTTTGTGGTCGGTTTCATTGCAATGAGTATTATTCTTCCGATCTTTAAGATGTCGAGCCTGGTTAAATCGTAGACTTAAAGGTAGGCAAGAGAGGTGTAATAATGCTCACAAGAATGTTTCTTGTGGATCAGACCGCCACGATGGCTCGCAGCCGTGTTATGCCTGCCGTCCCTGGCGGTCGGACCCGCTCCGGTGCCCATAGAGGCGCAAGGGGATTCACCCTTATAGAGGCTCTCATAGCCACTGTCCTGATCGGTCTCGGTGCTGTCGCTGTCATAATGTCCGCAGGCTCAGGGACTAAAGTCAACCAAGCCTCGCTGGATATGACCCAGGCCTCTTTTCTGGCCCAGGAACTCCGCGAATGGACACTGCAACTGCCCATCGACGACCCCAACAGCACCAACGATCTAAAGGCAATGGACAGCAATAGTTTCACTACGCCGCTGGACGGTACAGGAACTGCAATTACCGGAATGTCCGATTGGAAGCAGAAGATCACGGTCACATGGCGAAATGCGTCCGATCTGGACAGTGCAGTCGCAGACGGTGCATCAGACATCGTGTATGTGGAAGTGACTATCAAACGCAGTGACCACGAAATCCTGACCACCGGATGGCTGATAGCCAAAAGTTAACGAAATATTCTGACAACGTCGCAAAAAACCGATTCGAACACGAGCGTGCAATAATGGCTAAGAGAAACAGACAAAGATGCGGATTGACCCTCGCCGAACTGTTGGCGGCGGTCACGATCACGGCGATGTTGATGGCCGCGGTTGCCGGTGCGATGCAAGCCTGCTTCCAGGCCTATTCCGAGAATGACCATATAGCCTCGATGACCCAGACCGGGCGGGCGATACTCTTGCGAATGGGACAGGAACTCCGCACAGCCCAAGCCGTCAGCTACGACGACGGCCTGCTGACTATCATCCCTCCGGACGGCAACGCCAGTAACCATATAAAATACAAACTGGATGACGGCGAGTTGATATACACGCTTACCGCCAATGGAACCGCGACGGAACACAAACTGATAGCCAGTACCGACGACGTAAAGGTTGAGAGCTTTACCATGGTCAAGACCATGGGCACGGACTGGAAAGATCGCACCTGCGTCAAGTCCCTGACCACCTCGATGACCCTGTCGGCAGGTGACAATGAATTCGAAATCACCTCGACCACTTCGCCGAGACGTAATCTCATATACTGATTGCAGCAGACATCCATCCGGCAATACGGCTGCGGTTCACAACCGGACAAAACTCTCTGCTCATACGCGGAACTTACCTCGCTGATCTCACGTACTAATCTGGGAAACCTTTTGTTCTTTGGACTTGGATTTACCCCCGCATAAGCACTAAAAAGGTAGTGAGCGGAGTTCGCCGTGAACCGCTCGATCAGTAATAGTGTTTCAGTAAGTCGGGAGCTTGAAATGTACTTTATCCGTAAGACCGGCCTTGCACTTGTCGTAGCGGCACTGAGCTGCTGCACTATGGCGCAGGCAGAGACCAAACGCCCCAGAGCCGCCAAGCCGCCAGCCGCTTCGCAACCTGCCGTCAAGCCAACAACCCAGTCGGCGATTCCCGAAAAGATCATCAGAGAAATCACAAAACTCGCCGACCGGGAAAGGGGCAAGGGCACCAAGTCAAAGACCGAACTGGTCAAACTCCTCAAAGAGCGTATGAGCGAGGCTCTCGAACTCGGCCAGAAAACCGCGAAACTGTACCCCTCCGCGTCGAACCTGCCTGCGATACAGCTTGAAATGCTGCGGGCCGCCCACTTCCTGGCGGTGGTCGGTAACGATCCCAAGTCTCGAAAGCTGACCCTCAAGATCGCCGAGGCGATCCTTGCATCCAAGGCTACAGCGAAGCAGAAGTTCGCAGCCGACATCATCAAGTTCAGCTTCCGGCTTTACCCGGACAACCCTGTCTCACCGAAAGACGCACACAATCTCATCGTCGCGTTTGCCGACAAGTATAAGGGCACGGACCTCGAGCCTGTTGCACTGGCCTACGCTCACAGATATGCCGAGCAGTTCAACCTCGTTATAGCAGGTAAGTATGCCGACGAGCTCCGGACCAAACACGGCGAACATCCGTTCGTAAAGCCCCACCTAACACACATGGGCGTTCGTCCGTCGCCGATAGGCAAACCGTTCAAAGCCGCACTCACCACCCTCGACGGAAAGCAACTCAATCTGCCGGGCGACCTTCGCGGTAAGATTGTCGTCATCGATTTCTGGGCTACATGGTGCGTCCCCTGCCTGAAAGAAATCCCGAGAATGCAGCGCCTCTACGCCGCCTACAAGAACAAGGGCGTCCAGTTCGTGGGCATCAGCCTCGATAGCAACCGCGGTGCACTGACCAGTTTTCTGAAAAAGACGTCACTGCCATGGCTACATGCGTTCTCCGGCAGGCAATATGACGATCCGACGGTGGTGCGATATCAGATCAACAGCATCCCCAGCGTCTGGCTGATCGATCGGAAGGGCAACGTGATTACCGATAACGCCTACGGCCGGCTGGCCGAACTCCTCGACAAGGCCGTCAAAGCCAAACCCACCACCAAACCCACCACAAAACCCACCGCAAAACCGGTCGCAACTTCCGCCAAATAATCGCGGACTCGCCATTCCAACAATTGATTCGCGGCGAACCAGACGATAGATTACCTCCATGCGAGTAGTAGTCACCGGACAAGTCGGGCTGGACAAGCAACCCTTCCTCGAACAGTTGCGGCAGATCACAGCCGCCGACGGACACGAGGCGACGATCTTCAACGTCGGCGAATTGATGTACGCCGAAGCGCCCGACGTATCGCCGGGAAAGATTCTCGATCTCCCGCTGAGCCGCCTGACGTCTCTGCGCCGCAGCGTTTTCAAAGACATCCTCGCCCGTTGCGCACCCGGCGAATCGGGATCGCACGCGATCATCAACACGCACGCGACGTTCCGCTGGAGGCATGGTCTGTTCTATGCCTTCGATTACGATCAGATGAAGATGCTCGACGCCGATCTGTACATCGTTCTGGTCGACGATATCGATCGCGTGCAGTATCGCATGGCACGCGACGGGTACACCGATCACACGCTTAAGGATCTGATGGTCTGGCGCGAGGAAGAAATGCTCGCCACCGAACTGCTCGCACAGATCGTGCGCGGGCACGGATCGTTCTACATCTGGGCACGCGGGCACGACGATCAGACCCCGGCAGCCCTTGCAAGACTCATCGGGCACCCCGATCACAAACGGGCGTACCTGAGCTTTCCAATGTCGCACATCGGACCGGACGCGCCGGCTGAGACGGTAAACGATATCGAAAACTTCCGCCGAGAAATGAAGAGGCACTTCATTTGCTTCGATCCGGGCGACGTCGAGGAAAAACCGCTCTGCAACCTGGCGATCAAAGCCGCCGAACAAGGTAAAAAATACGTCGAGTTCGGACCCGACGGTGAGATAGCGCATCTGCCCACCGAGGAACTGCTGGCGATTATTCCCGACATCGACGGCCAGATTTACGCACG
>SDBT01010662.1_pt1 | contig 14819 bp, 20 predicted proteins | sample 2277101 | NCBI WGS metagenome assembly SDBT01 (sample SAMN10404973, study PRJNA504765) | marine sediment metagenome | isolation source: marine sediment core GS10_PC15, 103 cmbsf | place: Arctic Ocean: Southern Knipovich Ridge | collected 2010
AGATATATTCAATCTTAGTATCCATAAGTTCTGGAACAACAGACATTTATAAATAGCTTAGCCCCTAAACTGTTACTTAAAAAATAGCTAATTCCTTAGAATTTGAGCTCTAGACGGTTTATACTACCAACTTACTTCATTATAATTTTAATTTTAGAAAAAGCTGATTTGTCTTGCCTTTCTTCTCTTTTTTAATCAATCCTTTTTGCTCTAATATGCCAACAATTATGCTTAACTTGGATTTATGCAGCCCTGCTCTGATCCCTAATGTATGCTGTGTTATTCCATCCTGCTCTTTGATTGCAGTTAACACCTTTTTTTCATCTTCATTTAGCCCCATCAGCAAAATCTCAAACTTATTCTTAATGAGCTCTTTATTTTGCTGCCCTTCAATTCGTTGGAGTATAGCTTCCTCACTTTTGCTGAAGAAAAGCAAATATACGCCGAGGCTTAGTGTAGCGAACACTACCCCTATTGAGATATGGGATATTACTGTTGCGGGTTTTAAAGATGTTATACAAAAAGCAGCATCTGTTTTATGGGCCAATTTTGAGAATACAAATACAACTAATGCAAACAAAGCACTTATCCCAATAATTATGCGCCCTAATCTTTTATTGTCCATTTTAACCTATAATCCTTCTTCCTGCAGAGGTTATCTTGATAGATTTAAACCTTCCCTTCTGCTCAACTACCAGTAATTCAAGACCTTGAAGTTTATTAATCTTTGTTCTGGTAGTAGGTTTAGTGATTTTAAAATTATCAGTAATATCTTTATAAGAAACCAGCCTGTTAGTAACATTTCTTTCATTTACATATCTAAGAATATTCATCTCCATTTCAGATAATTCAACCCTCTTTCGTAGATGCTTTCCATATAAATCAATAGTTTCTGCTTCAATAGATTTAAGCTTTGATTCCTCGATAAGTTCTGGATTTATTGAAAGGAGGATTATACATTCATGGTTTAAGACTAAATCCTTTAAGGCATGAATCTTCTTTATAACCTCTTCAAACTTATTTTCAATTAAAATATAGTCCAGCCTGTCCAGCAGGACAACACTCCTTTCACTTTTCTTGACAAACTCTGAAATCAGTTCAAATAAGTTGTCAATATTTGTTTCACAGGGAATTCCCTCTGCTTTTGTATTTGTCAGCCAGATAAATGATGTTTTTTCAAGGTTATATTTCTTTTTTATTTCTGTTGGATTGTCCCGGACTATTCCTAAGCCTGCAAATCCCCTGTTTAAGGTGCTGATAAATAACTCATGGGCATGATTTTCATCATCTTCTTTTATCAAATAAAGCTTTTTTGTATCAAGGCTTATATCCGCCTGGTTGAATTTGTCTTTTTCAACCTCTATGTTTATTCCAAGCTTTTCTAAAGTGACATTTGCTTTATTCAGCTTTAACTGAACTTCTTCTTTTGATTTATGCAATGATATCAGGAAAAGAAAGACAGGGATAATTACTATTATTACAAAAGCTAAGCTGAATATATGCCTTATTTTGACAGACCTGATTTCTTTTCCGATGTTTTTTAAAGGCGTTAAAACAATAAGCCTCCATGTGCTGGAACCAAGGAGCAGGTCTGAGGAAGTTATTATTGTTTCCCCGAATTCATCAAAGTCAAAAATAGTGTTCCACCCATCGCTTGTTACTGGCAGAAAATCCTTAGTCTCTGAATATTCTTCAATTTCATTACTCTTGAGAATTGTTTCTTCTGTATCCACATTAATGAGTAAGAAGAAATTTTTATCAGGCTCAAGTATTTGGTGGATATATAGATAGTATAAATTGCTTACTTCAATAATGCTTAATAATATTCCTTTAAATTCACCAACAAAATTAGGATAGGGCGTATATTCTGTTGTTTCAAATAATGGGGCAGAGACAATGATTTGCTGATTAGTGCCTTGCCTAACCATATCTTCTATGAAAGGCTCGTTTGTTTCTTTTGGTACTTTAAAATAATCTTTGTTCTTTATATTAAGGCCCACGTAATTAGAGTAAGCAGGGGATGAACATTCAATTACATTACCAAGTTCGTCTACTCTTAAAAGGGAGTTGATTTTACCTTCAATCTTTTCATGAATAACTTTCATATCACCGGTACATTCGTTAATATCTAAGGTTTCCATTATAGGAAATTTACTAAGAGTTACTAATTCATCTCTTACCTGAAGCACATGGGATTCTATTTGTGATGCTGCCTGTTCTGTTTTTATTAACTGATTCTCTTTTAATTGGTTTATGCTTAACCTCTCAATATTTGAAAAAGAGAGGAAGTTAGTTAGGATCATAATACCTATTATAACTAGAGAAATCAACAATACTACTAGTAATCTATTGCTTTTCACTATTTTTTCACCCCAGGTTTACCTGAATATACTGCTATTTATAAATTTTCCCTATTTTTTCACTATTATTTCTTCCTTTTTAAATATAGGGTTCATATTACTGATAAACAAGGGGTAAATATGGGGTAAAATGAGCAATAAATTGTTTGAATTTGAGTCAAAAAAGGAAAAATACATATTCTTGGGAATTATAAGTACATTAACTATATTAGCAATCATAGTCTTCTACCCAGTTATACAGGCCAAGATGACTAAAAATATGATGGAATTAAAAACATTGGATCAAAGAACCAGTGTTATGAGTGCACCAAGAACAGCAGAAGAGTATTATGAGATGTTTAAGTGCTCATGTTGCGGCAAATCTATTGCCGCTAATTGCTGCGGTATGGCTAAACAAGCAAAAGCATATGTTGATGAGTTATTACTTAAAGAGGTAGAGAGTGATGATGAGCTTGTTTATGAAATGGTTAAAAAATTTGGTTTTGATGTTCTGATGGATCAATCTAAGGAACAGGAAGTTCGTGATTATATCAAAAGTCAGGCTTCTGATAATCCTCCTGAGATAAATATTGAGAATCCAAGGTACAATTTTGGCACTATAAGTCAGGCAGATGGCATTGTATCAACAACATTCACTATTAAAAATAGAGGTGGTAGCGATTTGATAATAGATAACATGGATAGTTCATGTATGTGCACTACTGCAAGTTTAATCTATGAAGGTGTTGAAGGGCCTGAATTTGGCATGAGCATGCATGGAGAAAATCCTAAGGATTACAGCCTAACAATTCCTCCAGGCGACTCAGCACAACTTAAGGTATATTATGATCCAATGGCTCATGGAATACAAAAAAAGCCAGAACAGAGAATAACAAGAGAAATTACTATCATTTCAAATGATCCAGTTGATTTCCAGAAAAAAGTGCGAATAGAAATTACTCAGGTACCCTAAAGATAAAAATGGCAGAATTTAGATGTGATAAATGTGATAGAGACTTTGGTTCAAAAGAATCATTAGATATGCACAATAAATCAAAGCATTCAGAATCATATAAAGAGCCAAAGTTCTCAAAAAAACAGAAAAAGAAAATAAGAAATTATGCAATTCTATTTGTAATCATTCTATTAATTGGTGGATTTATTTATTGGAGAATCATTCCTCCAAAAAATGCGCCAATAATAAGCATAGAACCTGCTCAACATAATTTTGGTTTAGTCAGCCAGGCAGAAGGTGTTGTAAGTGCTACTATTCCAATTAGAAATATTGGCAATGAAGTTTTAATACTTAAGAATATGGATACCTCCTGCGGTTGTACCTCTGCATCTATTGTAAGTGATGGAAAAGAAAGCCCTAAATTTAGTATGTCAATGCATGGAACAAATCCTAAGGATTGGAGGCAGGTTATCCCACCTGGCGAATCTGTTGATTTAAAGATTTACTATGATCCAAATGTTCACAGAACTATGCGTGGCCCAGTTACAAGATCAGTTTCTATCTATTCAAATGACCCAAGAGATAAGGTTAAAGAGGTAATAGTAAGTGCAAACCAAGTTGATTAGGAAAATGAATGTTAAAAAACTACGTTATTGGAAACAAGGTTTCCAAGAATCCCGCTGGGATTTTTTAAATTTCCCGCTGGGAAAAAGAAGAATACCCTCATTGATTGGAATTATGGTTTTAGGCATCATACTTATTGTAGTAAATGGATGTACCAATACTTTTCAATCACCAAAAATAGAATTAAGCACAACGTCTTTTGATTTAGGTGACATTAATCCTGATGAAGGAATAAGAACAGAAACATTTTTCGTGAAAAATACTGGCAATGCTCCTCTTAGTATTATTTCAGTTAGCACTTCCTGCGGCTGTACTGAAGCAGAAGTTGAGTCAGAAGAAATTCCTGCAGGAGAACAGACAAAGTTAACTGTAACTTATGATCCCTCTGTCCACCCAGAGCTGGTAGGAAAGATTAGGAGAGTTGTTTATATCAAAAGCAATGATCCATTAAATAAGGAAGTAGAGCTGGAATTAACTGGAAATATTCTTGAAGGAGGCGATAATAATGAACAAGCTTAATCGCCCAATCTGGATTATTGTATTTATCATGTTATTTTCATTAGTTCCATCTTTTGCACAAGAAGATTCAAAATACGAAACTGCAGTAATCTACTACAATGAAGCCTGCACTATGTGCGCTATGTACATAAAACAGGAATTAATTCCAACATTAGAGGAAGCAGGAATACAAAATATAATCAAAAAGGATTATGTTAATGAAAAACAAAACAGGGTAGAGCTTAATAAACTAAATGAGCAGCATAACATCCCTCCTGATCTACAAGGCCATTTTATGGTGTTTATAGATAATAAAATAATTTTGGGAGGGCATGTTCCAAAACATATTATTATGGATTTATTAACTAAAGATTTGGAATTTGATAAAATTCTTGTCCTGCAGGATGAGATGGGTGATGCTGAATCCTATTTTGCTTGGGGATTTAAAGGTGAATCAAAAGAATATGAAATTAACAAGCCAATTAGTGAATATATCAGTTGGTTCAATCAAAATAAGGATTCTTTAAAGGAACCAGAACCATATAGCAAGCAATGGGATTTCAAGAAATTATTCTCATTAGTACTTATTGGTGGATTTTTAGATGGCTTAAATCCATGTGCATTTGCAGTATTAATATTCTTCATTGCATTTCTTTTTACATTAAGGAGAGCAACAAAAGATATTCTCCTAGTGGGTTTTGTTTATATTTTAGCAATCTATGTTGCATATCTGCTTATTGGGCTTGGAATTATTCACGCATTCATTTTCTCTGGTCAGGCACACCTGATGGCAAAAATAAGTGCATGGCTGCTTATTATTATTGGTCTTATAAACATTAAAGATTACTTCTGGTATGGAAGATGGTTTTCACTTAGCCCTAAAATAAGTATAGATACCTATAAGAAATGGATTCATAAACTAACATTACCTTCTGTTTTTGTAGTTGGCTTTCTTGTAGGGTTATGCACTTTTCCATGCTCAGGTGGCATTTATGTTGCAATTATAGGGCTTTTATCTGCAAAGACAACCTATCTTAGCGGACTTTATTATATGCTCTTTTACAATCTTATGTTTGTATTACCATTAATAATCACACTCTTCTTTTTAACAAACAGAAGAGTATTAGGCCAGATATCTAGATGGGAGGATTCACACAAAAAGACCATAAAGTTGGTTATGGGAATAGTAATGATATTGCTTGGTCTGGTAATCTTAATATGGTTTATATGATAAGGTTTATATATAAGAATAAAAATAGCAATATTACGTTGGAGGTATAATAAAATGGAACATGAGAAAAAAGATATTGGAAGACATACTATTGAGCATAAAAAACACAGAAAAGAAAGGAGTGTTACAAAACTCTTAATGATGTTGATAGTAGTAGCAGGATTATTTATAGTATTTAATCAGTTCCAGATAAACAGTATTTCTGGGATGTTAACTGGGGGAATAATAAAATCTGCAAGCTCAAGAACATCATTATTAGCTGGAAATAAAGATCTTTCTGACATAAATCTGGAAGAACTAAAATCTACTGGCCATACAATTGCAGCAGTATTTCCTGTAGAAGATATCCAGACAGCTGATGATGCTATGGCAATTTTATTTCCAACAGGAACACCGGAATATGGAGAAGAATTAGGGGTTAGTTATGATGATCCGGTTGCCTCATTAGCAGTTTTAGCTAAGATGTATCGCGGCCTAAAAACAGAAGTAGAGCAGAACAATCCAGAAGGATGGCAGAGATACATGAATCTTGCATCAAAACCAGTAGGAATCTCTTGTGAATACTGTTGTGGTGTTGGGCCAATAGGAATAAACAGCAAAGGGGATTCTGGTTGTGGTTGCCAGCATAATCCAGCATTGCTTACTGTAGCATTATACCTTTCTGCATATACAGATTATAGTGATGGAGAAATACTTAGGGAAGTTATGAAATGGAAAACCTTGTTTTTCCCGAAAAAAATGATTGAATTGGGAACAAGCCTTGCTGGAGGAGATACTTCAGCATTAGATGATTTACCAGGAATGGTAGGGGGTTGTTAGAATGAATGGGATAATTAATTTATTGAGGGCATTATACCACAAGAATAAGCTGTTTTTTGTTATAGCACTTATTGCTCTTTTGGTATTTGTAGTTGGTTGTTCAGCACAGAGCGGAGCACCACCCCCATCTGGACCTATTGGGGGAGGATGTTAATTAATTTTTTATTTGTTTCAAATACCCCCTCGCTTGTGATGATTAGGTTATGATAAAATGCATAAATCAAGGTATTTGAAATTTTAAAAATACCAACTAATTAAATACCCTGCCGGCTTGCGGCAGTTGGGATTTTTATTTTTTAGATTAAGGATAATAGATTGATGGGTGAATCAAAATGCAACAATATGTACCAAAACATAATCCAGATGAGCAAAAAGAGCACCAACACAAAGAAGAACAATTTGAGCTAGAAAAAAAGAAGAAAATCAAGAAAAAACACAAAATAATAATGATTACTGCAATAATCCTTTTCCTTTTCATAGCATGGATCACTTATGCATTGGTTTCACCTGGAAAATATGATGGCTTTGCAAAATGCCTTACAGAAAAAGGCGCAGTGATGTATGGGGAAGACTGGTGCCAATATACTAATGCCCAAAAAGGCATGTTTGGTAAATCCTTTAAGTACATTAATTATCAGGTTAAAGAGGACCTTAGAAAAAGACCAACATGGGTCATAGATGGAGAGAGTTATGAAACTGTGCAATCTTTTGAAAGATTGTCCGCATTAACAGGATGTAAAATTTAAGGAGGTTAAAAAATGAAAACAACAACAATTGTGGCTATAATACTTGGAGTACTTGTAATTATTTCAGTTGTGCAAGCATTTCAGCTAAATAGCCTGAAAAAGAATGTAGCAGAAGGACAATTAAGCGTGAGTTCATCAGGCAGCAAAACACCTGTTGCCTCATCAGGAGACAGCACTAAGAGAACAGCTTCTCTGCCAAGCAGCATAAAAGATTTACCGCAAATGGTTGGGGGCTGCTAATTAAGCCCTTAGTTTTTTATTGTTTGTCAGAAACATTAAGTTAAAAAGAATTAGGATTATAGTATTTCAACCAGCTATATTTAAATCGTAAATTATGAAACTAATGGGGGATAGATAAAATGGAACATAATGAAGAACATCATCATAAACCAGATGAACATCATCACGAACCACTTAAGCATCATGTGCATCACATACACCATGAGCATCATAAACATTCTGAACATAAAGAACACCATAAAATTAAGAAAACTTTAAGCAGATCATTCTATAATAAAGTGTATGTAGTATTGGGCATAGCCCTGATTATTTTTGCTTTGTACAATACTTTCCAGATATCTTCATTTAGTGCTTTATTTGAGCAGAAACTTATAGAATCAAAAGAAGCTGCCAGGCCAGCAGCTATAGAATTAGTGGTCATAACCACAAATACTTGTAAAGATTGCTATGATATTGATGCAGTTGTTGATGTTGTAGAGTCTACTGGCGTAAATATTACCAAGAAAAAAGAAATTGATTTCTCTTCTAAAGAAGCAGAATCACTTATTGATAAGTATGGTATTAAGAAAGCTCCCACTGTAATAGTTACTGGTGAACTTGATAGAGCCAGGTCTTTAAAACTTAAGTTTAATGATATGGGGGAAGAAAAACAAGATGCTTACATCTTCACAAAATTAGAGCCGCCTTTTATTGAAACATCTACTGGAAAGATAAGGGGAAGAGTTTTATTAACTCATCTTAAAAAAAATGATTGTGAGGATTGTTCTGATCTGACTTTATTAATCAGCCAGTTAAGCGAATCAGGAATAAAATTCGAAAAAAAGAAAAATATAGATATTGATACTGAAGAAGGTAAAACTCTTATAAGTAAATACAAAATTAAGCAGGTTCCAACAATCATAATGAATAAAGAAGCAGAAGTTTATCCTAACATTATACAGAGCTGGAATCAGTTGGGAAGTATAGAAAATGATGGTTCATTTATAATGCGTGAGCTAACTCCCCCATACTATAGTATTGAAGAAGAGATGGTTAAAGGATTAATTTCTATAACTTTTCTTGCTGATAAATCCTGCAGTGATTGTTATGACGCAGCTGAGTTCCATAAGCCGGTTTTACAAAGGATGAGTGTTCTTCTTGAAGAAGAAAAAAGCTTAGATATTTCTGATGCAGAAGGAAAAGCCTTAGTTGAGAAATATTCTATAGGAAAAGTACCAACTATAATTCTTGAAGGGGATGTAGAAGAATATTCTGTATTAGTAAATGCCTGGAAAGATGTTGGAACAGTAGAAACTGATGGAGCATATGTTTTCAGGAAGGTTGAAGTTGCAGGGCAGGCATATAAGGATTTGAGTACGAACAAAGTTGTTGAACCTTCTGCAAGTTAAATCTTTAGGCTATTAGGCAAATTTAAATGAAAAAAGTAACTGTATTGCTATTTATTTTAATGTTTTTATTAGAACTCTCTTTTGTTAGAGGGCACGGCAATATTATTTATAACATTGACCTAGATTTTGATGAAGAATTAAAATCTAATGTTATAAAATCTGCACAATCTCACTTGAATATAGATGAAGAGCCTATTCAGTTTGATTTTGACAGAGAACTTATAGTGGCAAAGTTTGATCGTGAATTGGAATATTCTGTGGAAATTAATCCGATTGATTACTCTGTATTTGGATTTAGAGATGATAGCCTGTTAACTAAAGGAGATAAAATTAAGTTTGAAAAAGAGGAAAGAAAGAAGATAGCCAAGAAAGTATTTGACAATCTTCCTGAAGAGTATAAATCAGAGTTGAAATATGGGGAAGAGAAAAAACTGTATTCAGGCAGTTTTAAGCACAGCTGGTATAGACATGTTGACAATATCTATGTATCTGGAGACCATTTAGAGGTTGAGGTTGACCCATATGATGGGGATGTAATTGCATGGAGGCTTTCTATATTCTTTTATCAAAAATCGCAGCTGAAAACTAATCCAGCAATTACTTACCAGGTTGCACAGAAAGTTGCATTAATTAGGTTTGATGCAGAGCCACTTGATTTTAATCCAATCCTGATAATTGATAAAAACAAGCCTATTTGGATTACAAAAGTGAAAAGCTTGTATCCTCATTTTGTTGCTGTAGATGCTTTAGATGGGAATGTTTTATATTCCGGGTCTCTTAGAGCAGACCTGCCTAATGATTATGATTATGGGAGAGAAATAGGAGTTACTGAAACTGATTTTATTAGTGGTATATATAAAAATTAAGAGGAGTAGAAAATGAATTACAAAAGAATTAGCAGCTTTGTTTTATTGGTTTTATTAGTTCCTGTCCTATTATTGTCAGGTTGCGGAACTTCTGTAGGGGATGACCCAGATTTTATTAAAGCAAAAAAGTTATTGCAGCATAATGCAGACAAATACAATGATGTAGAAGCAACAGGTACATTAGAGAATGGTGTTAGAACTATCTATATTAAAGCCTACCAGTTTTATTTTGAGCCAACAACAATAGTTGTCAATAAAGGAGAAAAGATAAAGCTGATTGTTTCAGTTGAAGATATCCCCCATGGTTTTGAGATTGAAGGATTTGAGATTGAAGGATATGATATCAATACGATAATCAGGAAAGGCACACCATTGACTCTTGAATTTACTGCAGACAAGAAAGGTGTTTGGGAGTTTATTTGTAGTATTTACTGTGGATTTGGGCATAGTACAATGAAAGGGGTGTTTGTAGTAAGGTAAATAATTAAATATGGAGGGCATAGAAAATGAACAATAAAAAAACATTATTCGCCATTTTGGCAATAGGATTATTTTTTGTAGTAGGATGTGGACAAACAACTACAGAAACTGCAACTAGCCATACAGAGGTCAATGTTGAGGATGACCACGGAAGTGAAGTGCAGTCAACAGGAGAAATAAAAGAATTCGACATAATAGCAAGAAACTGGGAATTTGTTCCAGATACAATAGAAGTAAACCTTGGAGATAAGGTTGAGCTGCATATAGAGAGTGTAGAAGGAACGCATGGTTTTTCCTTATCTGATTTTGGAATAAATGAAAGATTAGAGCCGCACCAGGATGTACATGTTGATTTTATAGCAGACAAAACAGGAACATTTACCTTTGCATGCTCTGTACCATGCGGTTCAGGACATAGCAGGATGAGTGGACAGTTAATTGTTAAGTAGGATGAGAGATAAAGAATGAAAAACATTTTTTTAATTTTATTTTTTATTCTTATAGTTCTAATTAGCGGATGCTCTTCCAAAACTATGCTTTCTGACGGCCATGAAGCTACATCAGAGCATCTTGAAGAACATGAACATGAGAATGAAGAAGAAGTCCACATTCATTCAGACTTTAAAGTTTACATTAATGACAAAGCAATTGATTTTTCAGTTCCTATGTACCAATTACAAGCCAAGTCTGTTCATGTTGAAGATGGAATTGGAGATATTGTACATGTACACAAAAAAGGCATAACAATGGGTGATTTTTTAAAAACTTTAGATATAAAATTCAATAAAACATGCATAACTATTCCATTGGAAGGTTCATATTGCAATACAGCTGATAAGAAATTAAGCTTTTATGTTAACAACATTGAAAATGATGAATTTAATAATTACGAAATAAAAGACCTAGACAAAATATTAGTAAGTTATGGCAAAGGGGATATTAAAAAACAATTAGAGAGCATAACAAGTCTTGCAGCAGGAAAATAGGTGGGTGAGAGATATGAAAAATAAAAAAATACTGTTGTTGGCTTTTTTTATAGTTATAACTCTCCTTTTCACTATTTCAGTCTTTGCCCAACAAGATATACCAATTGGCCTACAAAAGATTATTGATTTCAACAGGCAAAGCACTGCAGATTTTGCTGTTAAGGTATCTTTTTTTATAGCTTTTATTGCAGGAACGTTAGGAATACTATCTCCCTGTGCCTTGCCTTTTTTACCAGCGTATATTTCCTATACTTTTAAAGAGAAAAAGAACATTACCTGGATGACATTAATATTCTCATTAGGATTTTCTTTGGTATTTGTTACTATGGGTGTGATTGCAGGCTTTATTGGTGAACAAACCTTATCAGTAATACAAAAAGGGTGGTTAGTGACAATTGCAGGAGTTTTTATGGTTATTTTAGGACTTATGACTTTGCGTGGCAAGAAAGTATGTTCTTATATCAATCTCAATAATAAATGCAAGGATGATACTCCAGGAACATTCTTATTTGGAGTATTTTTTGCTTTTGGCTGGACAGCTTGTTTAGGTCCAATATTAGCAGGGATTTTAGGTATAGGCGCAATACTTGGCAATGTCTGGTATTCTGCATTGTTGTTGTTCTTTTATTCTTTAGGAAACCTTGTTCCTTTGTTTATATTATCAATATTTTATGATAAGTTCAATCTTTCTCAAAGTAAGTTCATTAAAGGAAAGATATTTGAATTCTCTATTCTGGGAAAGAAATATTACATACATTCTACCAATCTTATCTCAGGAATTCTATTTTTAGCAATAGGTACTATCCTAATAATCTATAAAGGAACATCTATTATTAATAAACTTGATATATTTGGCACTAAGGATTACTTCTATTCTATTCAGAGGCAGCTTATTGGATGGCAGTATGCAAATATTCTTGGTATTGCCGTCTTTTTATTGTTTATTCTGGTTGTTGGATGGTTTTTGTGGAAATACAAATCAAAGAATAATTCAAAATGAAAAAAAGCAGCTCCGTGTGGATATTTGCAGTAACTGCAATTTTTATATTCTTGATTTTGAATATTGTTTTTTCTACAAAAATTTCTGAAACCAAAAAAAGTTTAATTGAGCTAAATAATACAGAAGTTGGTATTAATTTTACAAAAAAGATTGGATTACAAGGCGAATGCCCTGATTCTGTTGGTGGCAATAATGACTCATACCTTAAAGTTAAATATTTTTATTCACCATTTTGCCCTTGGTGTAAAAGAGAAGAGCCAATACTCCAAAAGCTAGTTAGGGAGCATGGAAATTTGTTTTATATTGAATGGTTTAATATCAATAGATGCCCAGAAATAGCTGATAAATATAAAGTTAGCGGAGTTCCTACTTCTGTATTTAGTACATCTGATGAGAACAAAGAATACTCACATTATGGCTTTATTTACGAAAATGATTTAAAGAAATTAATCTGTGATGTTACAGGAGGATGCTAGATGCCAAAAAAGAGAACAATAAGGGAAATAACAAAGCTTATGTTTAAAAACTGGAAATCTTTATTATTAATCCTAACATTTGATATTTTGTTTATACTGCTTTTGTCCCAGCTGAGATTTATCCAGATTAGCCTGGACAACATATTCTTTCCATTGTTCATCAACAAAAAAGCAAGCTGGATATATTCACTTTCCTATGTAATATTTGAATTTATTTTAGTAATTTTAACATATTCTTTTTTCAAATACCTCGTGATTACATTCATCCAGGAAATTTATAGAAAAACAGAGTTTAAGCTAAAAAGTTTTTTCTCTTTTTTTAAACTTAACCTTATAACACTTATACCATTGATTATAATATTCATTCTATTCCTAAATCTAGTAAGCGGATATTTTAGTAATGTATTATTGCAGGGAGGAGTTGATCCTTTTAAGATTATGCTTGTAATTTTAGCTGTTGGAATATTGTTTCTGATTTTATTTATTTACATTTATACTTTAATAAATCTCCTTCACTTTACTTTTTTGAAAGAACAAAGCCTTAAAAAATTAATAAAAAGAAGCATAATCAATTCATGGAAACTGGATTACTACAAACTTTATTGGAATAATTTTAAGATTGTCATAATCTCTGCAGTTTGTTTATTAATAATCCACCTTATTGTAAAATCCTTCATATTTGATGACTTTTCAGCTTATATAAAATACTATGGAGCCTACAAACTTTTCATCACATCAGTAATAGCTCTAATAACTTATTTTCTCTTAATTTTTAATCGCTTTACTTGGTATTTAGATATATCTAAAGGAAATGTAAAGTAAGATGATAGCAGAAATTATTTATGCATATATTTTAGGGTTATTAAGTATTTTAAGCCCATGTACTTTTATAATAGTCCCAATAATGGTCTCCGACCTAAATGCAAACTTAAGGAAAGTTATCACATTCTTGGGTGGGATAACTGTTACATTTGGCATCTTAGGAATACTAAGTGCATTGACAGGCAAATTATTAACAAACTTTATGGGCCCATATCTTTACATATTTGCAGGCATTATTACATTATTTGCTGGACTTAACATGTTAGATATTATAGATTTGCACTTGCCTCAATTATTTACAAAAGTAAAAACTAAAAATAATTTTCTGATGGGCTTGCTTTATGGAGGCGTTGCTTTAAGCTGTGTTGGACCTTTACTGGCATCTGTTTTAATCTATATTACAGCCAAAGCAAGCATTTTTTATGGTTTTATTATGATGTTTGTTTTTTCAGTAGGTTTTATAACTCCTTTTATACTATTTGGCCTTATTATTACGGATAAGAAAATATATAAGAAACTAATGAAACACAGTTTGACTATAAGGAAGGTTGGCGGAGTATTACTCTTAGGTGTTTCAGCCTATTTGCTGTTTGTGGCTTTTAGAGGGATGTTATGATGTTAAAGCTAATCCTGATTATAGTGGCGATAGTTCTGATTGTTAGTTTAGCCTTATTTGGCTCTTCAATTAAAGAAAAAGCATTGAAAGGCATAGTACAAGACATCCCTGAATATAATTGTGGGGAAGATGATATCTGTACATCTTGCATTGTTGATGGACATACATGCAGCTGCGGAACACATACATGCAGCTGCGGTAATGAAACTATTGATAAGGCAGAATGTGAATTGTATGGTTAGAACGTTATTATTAATCAAACATTCCCTTCTTTTTTCATTTTTTTACTTCATTAATCTATTTCTTACTTGTTGTCTTCATCATCATATTCATCATTGTAAAAGCCATAAGTCCCATTAAAATCCCAAGTCCAGCAAATACAAGCCAGATTATTCTTACTATCTCTGCATCAAGGTAATAACCTAATGCAAAAGCGATTATCCCTAAGGTTAAAGATATTAATGGACACCACCTGCATTTTTCCATACAATGTTTCATCATTTCTTTCATTTTGTTTTACCTCCTTGTACTTTTTTCATCGTTTCCCTTGCAAAAACTCTTGCTTTCTCAATACGTTTAGCATCAGGCTTTCCATCACCACTATTATCATTCCCATACGCACGGAATTTAGGATCAAGATGTATTCTCAACATAAATTTAACCCATTTAGCCATCTCTCCCTGGCAGTCAAACATACCTACAACTTGTGCTCCTGCTGCCGCTTCCTTAGATT
>SDBT01010663.1_pt1 | contig 14817 bp, 35 predicted proteins | sample 2277101 | NCBI WGS metagenome assembly SDBT01 (sample SAMN10404973, study PRJNA504765) | marine sediment metagenome | isolation source: marine sediment core GS10_PC15, 103 cmbsf | place: Arctic Ocean: Southern Knipovich Ridge | collected 2010
GTCAAATAATGGTGTTCCAAATAGGCTATGCAAAGTACCTTACTCACTTTGTCTTCCTAGAAAAGATATAGAAAAAGATGAAATTCTTGATTTTAGTGAGTGTGATATGAATGTTGCACTTCCATTAAACAAATGGCAGATTGATAATTTTAAATTAGAGAACATGAAATTAAAAAAAGTTACCCAACAAGTTAAGCTGTATAATCGAGGGACTATGGAAAGAGGAATTTTAAGAGACTCAAAAGATAAAAGGGAGGCAGTAGTTAATTTTATTAAATCTGTTTACATCTAAATACTATGCCAAAACACAATTATTATTCAGAATATAAAGACCAAAGGAAGGCTTATTTTGATGGAAAGTTCCTAGAAAATGCTAGAGCCTATGCACAGGGTCAAGGAATCACTTTCCAGGAGTTCTTATCGACTATAAAGGACTTTCCTAGCTTCAAGAGGGCATTAAAAAGGGCTTTTAGTGAGGATGCTAGTCTAGAGAGTTATTTTGAAGGTATGGATGATAGAGAGATTTTAGAATTCTTCAATAGACCTGTTATTCAAAATATTCTAAACTTAGAAATAGAAGACGTTGTTGAAGATGCACCAGATAAAATAGTCCAGGAAGACAAGAAAAATATTGAGGTCTTCCTAAGTGAAGTTGTAAGTAAAATGACAGGAAAGAAGAAAAAGGTTTTTGCTAAAAAAGAATTTGTTAAAGTTCAAGGTAAAAAACAAGTAAGATTCAGAGATTCTAAGGGGAGATTCGTAAAAAGAATCTAATGGAAAAACAAAATCATATTCAGCAGATACAAAGACCCTGCAAAGTGTTTTAACTAGGTCAGCTTCGGTTAGACCCTAGCCAATAAATGCCAGACGGAAGTAAATGTTCGTTTGATTGGACTTACAAAACTGTTGAAGAGCATATAAAATGACAAAATACGAAATAACAATTAAAGAGGAAAATAAAGAACCTGAAAGAATAAGTGTAGATACTCAAGATAAAAAAATTAACTTAGATGGATTGGCAGATATAGTTTTTTGGATTGCTAGTTGTTTGGGCTTACCACTTAAAGGGGCTAATTTAGAGTTAAAATGACAATCTTAATATCAATAGGCTCTGAAAAAGGAAAATTAGAATCAAGGATGAAACACGATAAAACAAGTATTCAAGAATTATCTTTGGTTCTTGGTAGGGTTGAAATAATTAAAATTAAAATTCTTAGTCTTCTTGGTAAGGCTACTGAAGAGGCTAATAAAAATAAAGGATGAAACAAAAAGAAAATAACAAACTAATCGGAAATCTTCTAATCATTTATGGATTTATTCATATACCCTGGATGTTTAATGCTGTTGAGACTAAGGATTTGTGGGGTGGAATGTATCAAGTTATTGCCCTTCTATTTTTTATTATATTAGGTGTTGTTTTCCAAGGTTTTGAATCTGAATCTGATGAATTAAAAAGAATAGAAAGGGAAAAGAAAAAATGATAAATAATATTCAAGTCCAAGAGGGAGGGATTTCTTTTTGTTCACGCTCTAAGACTTCTTTAGTATGCTTGTAGATTCTCTCTTGGGTTTGATTAAAATAAGATGAAATCAAAAAGGATATATTGTAAATGTGGAATCCTTGTTGCTGAAGGAGACTTAGACCAGGATGAGAAAGGTAGAAAGATTTTAAAATTATGGGATAAGCCTCAAGGTACAATATTAAAAAATAAATCAAATAATCCTGAAGATTGGACTGGAGAGTGTTCAAAATGTCAAAAATGAGAGAAAAATGTATAATTTGTGAAGAGAAAATTAATAGGGCAAGTAACCATAATTGCAAAAAACTTAGGAGACCTGAAAATGCTGTTACTTGTAATCGAAGATGTGCCAAGATACTTAGAAGGGTTAGGCAACATTTAGAAACTACAATTAGAAATAGGATGTTAAAAAATGCCAAATAAATACTGTCAATTCAAAAAGATTAAGGGAAAAGACGAATACAATGTATATAATAAAATATATGGTATTAAAATAGGTAGAATAAAAAAGGCGAGGATGGGAACTTGGATGCACTGGCAAATATTTCCTGCGAATAATCTTGGTTTCTCTAATGGTTGCTTAAAAGAGATAAGTTTATTTATTACAAAGTGTTATTCTAAACATGGGAAAAAGAAAGATGGAAAATAAAGAAGAAATAATAGATACAATAATCATCTCAGTAGTATTAATCATAGTTTTCTCAGTTCATACCTTTGCTTATTCTAATGGTCTTACAAACTTTTTTTATGAGAGAATTAGAGATTTAGGAATAATTCTATTATCATCAGGCTTCTTGGTTTGGGGAATGATATTATTTAAAAAAACTAAAAACAATGTACTCTTGATAACTTCATTATTATTTGTGATGATTCTTACATTGCATTTACTTAGACTATTTTTTGGAGGAATACCATGTTAAAGATATTTCAAATAATCGGATTGTTCGCACTTGCAATTGTTTTGGCTATTCTTGATTATTCATTATTTTTTATATTTAATGTTCAGATTGCATTTATACTTTACAACATATTTGCATTGTTAGTTGGGATTGCCCTTGCTGTTTTATCCTTTAAGATTGAACAAAAATCATTTTCAGTATTAGTTTATATTATTGGATTTTCAATGGTTGTTATCCACTTGACTAAATTAATTGTTAGAACTTGTATATAAAAAATGGATTCTATAAATTTTAATGAACAATATAAGATAAGAATTGCAGACTCAGATGATTCTATGAGATTACATGAAATAGTTAAGCTAATTATTGTTTGTGAATTGATGAAAAGAACTAAGATGCAAAAGAAATATCATGGCATTTATACTGAACATCCTGTTGGAAAAAATGGAAAAGCTAGACGTTTTGATGTTTACCATAAGAATTTGAAAACTAAAGAGATTACAGTTTATGAAGTTCAAAAAGATTTTTCAGGAAAGTGGGAAGAAAAATTAACAAAATTTATTAGGGAAACTCCAATAGATTTAAATTGCCAAATTATCGACTTGAATAAACTCCCTGAGAGCCTCTCTGATGTAAATAAATGGGTTGTTGAACAGTTAATCATATGAAAAATAAAAAAGGATTTTTCTCTGAACTTTTGCTTATCTTGATACTCTTAGCCTTAGTTTGGGAAGGTTTTGTTCTATATAATTTCTATCAAAATGCTGATGAAGTTGAATGTACTTGGTATTATTGTAAATTTACAAAAGTTGAATCAAAAATATGTTTTATTGAGGGGGAAGATATAAGACAAGAGGTAAGTTGTAATGACCTTGCTTTTTCAGAAATATTAGAATCTAAAATTAGAGATATAGAGAGGAATTTAAGGAATGGAGATTAAAAAATATCTTTTAGAGGTTATAGGAGTTTTTGTGATAATATTATGTGCTATTGGCATCTTCTTTCTTGGATTCTCTCTTGGAAGTCCTAATATTTCAAATGATTATTCTTCAAATTATACTTATCAACCAAATATTACTTATAAAAATATGACTATTGAACAGATAATGGAAATTAAAGAAATTATGAGTCAAGTTAAACCACTTTATTTAAATCTACAAGATGAGATTGTTTTTGATAATTCTAATGCTAGTTTAGGTAACGGTCTTAATGGTATCAACTCTGGTAATGGAAAAATATTAGTGATTGATTATCAAACCGAGTATAATGATGTAAATGGAACTTTAAGAAATACAGAGCATAATCCTAAACATCTAAAATATACAATTTGTCATGAACTTTTACATACTTATTTTACAACAATAGACTTTGATTTAGAAGAAGAAATTGTAAAAGATTTGGCTAGTGCCTTAATTTGTTTTAAATAATTCTAAAAATGATAAAAAAGAAAAGGCAAACTAGAGAAGATAAGTTAGAGAAGAAGAAAATATACTACTTAAATAATAAGGGGATTAGGAAATTATATCTTGAGAAAAATAAGGAAGAAATAAGAATCAAGAAAAAGGAATACTATCAGGAAAATAAAAGTAAGTTAAGAGTCTCCAGGAGGGAATATTTAAAAAATAGATATTTCTCTGATGAAAATTTTAGAATATTATGTTTGATGAAATGTAGACTTGCAAAGGTATTAAAAATTTATACAAAAAATGGAAAAGTATTTCCTTCAGAAAAGTATGGTATTAATTTCACTGCGATTATAGAACATCTAAAACCCTTCCCAAAAAATACTAGTTTATATCACATCGACCATATTAAACCCCTTTGTTCTTTTAATTTTATAAATAATGATGGTTCAACAAACTTAATTGAAGTCCAAAAAGCATTTGCACCAGAGAATCATCAATGGCTTACTATTAAAGAGAATCTTTCTAAAGGTGGAAGAATTCTAAATTAAAACTAATCCTTGTAGATTCTTAGAAACACTAGCATTATGACTCAAAGACCCTACAAGGCTTAGAATAAAAAAATATAAAAATGAAATTAACTAATCAAAGAAAAATTATTTTTTCTTTTTTCTGCCAGAGGATTTCTTTTTACCAGATTTTCCACCAGGCATTGCTCTTTGCATACATCTTTTCCTTTCTGCCTTAGTTCTAATTCTTTTTCCAGTTTTAGGACTAATCATAGGACAAGCCTTTGATGCCTTACCAATATTACTATTACCTCGTTTTTTTGCCATTTATACACCTCCTTGTTCATCCTCACTGAGATTTCTCAAGGGATATTTAATTTTATTATTTAATCCAATTGTTGAAGCCATCTTAGTTATTTTTTACATCAATCTGCAAAATCCATCCAATCAGGATTATAACTCCTGCAAATAAGTTTACTAGAATATGTTGACTAAAAACACTTCCTATTAATTCAATTTGTCCTTGGAAGAACATAAACCCTAAAAATGTGTGAGTTCCTAAAACAATTAAAAGACCTAACATCATAAGAATCCATGACGTAATGTTTTTTCCTTTTTGAGCCATAAGAAATATAATGCTCTTTTCTTTATAAATAGTTTCTTAAAAAGTTTTAAGCATCTTGTAGACTTTTAATTCTCCATCAAGGTATTCAATTAGACAATTTTTAATTTTTTTCTCTGAAATATAGTCCATTAAGAAAAGAATTTTAGATTCAACTAAAACATAATTTTTGTCTCCATTTTCATTGATTTTAAAAAAATCTTTCATCCTTTTTATTCTACTAATTATCAAATTATACTTTGCAGTTTTTTCATGTTTTGTTTTTGCATTAGGAAAACTATCTCCAATCCATTTCCAAATTTCTTGGGTTTCTCCTTCTTTTAATTCATAAAATCTTTTCAATATATTTATATCAATTTTATCTAGAATCATCTTATTTTCCTCTTGCTTAAATTTAAAATGTCTTTAATTAGGAATAATCTCTTCTCTAATTCGTCTGTATCTTTTTTTAGTAATTTAAAATTATAAGGTATATCAAAGCCAAATAATACTTGTTTTTGCTCATCTGTAAATGGATAAAATTTCTTAAAACTACAAGTATCAAATCCGTTTTGAATCGCAAAGAACCTATTAAACAAAATATTTTTTCTTATTCCCTTAATGCAATTTAAAACTTCCCTGGTTCTTTTTGAAGTAATGCTCATGTTGTTACTAACAAATAAAGCCTTCCAATCATATTTAGAACCTATATCTAAAAAATCCCACATAGATGTTTTTTTCTCAATAAATACATCCCCATTTTCAAAAACTCTTATCACTCCAATAAAACTAGGCAACCATTCTGGGGGGTCTTTCTTATGCAGGACTAAATATACTCCATCAAAAGCAAAAACATAATGATTCAATTGTGCCTTTAATCTAATAAAATTATCTGAATCTCCTTTGATTTCAAAACCAATCATTCCTAAATCATCTTCATCTCCAATAGCCAAATCAAATGGACTAATATTTTCTGCCTTATAATTTCTCTCAGAAACCATTAAAAATCCTTCAGGCTTTAGTTTTTCCCTCAAAATATTTAAAATATCCTTTCCGAGAAGTTTTTTCTCTCCCTTGATTTTGTTAATTCTTTTTTCATAATTCTCTTTATCTTCATCATTCCACCCACAAATATCAAAAGGTAATTCTTTCATATTCAGCAAACATTAGACCTCTTTCCCTTAAAATCTCTTTTAGTTGGTTTTTTAAATGGTTTATCAGATAATACATGGTTTTTAGACTTCTTAGATTCAATCCATTTGCCATCAATTTTACACATATATCTACCATTAACATCTTTACATTCCTTCTTCCTCTGTTCCATTAAAATTCACCAGAAGATTTCTTTTTTATATGTTTTCTTGCGTGTTCTTCAAGTTCATCTATTGCATCAGGTCTTCCATCGTGAGAATTTGTACTTAAACTACCATCAGGAGATTGTATAAATTCTGCATTAGCAACAACCTGTTTACCCCCTTGCTTATCAGGAATATAGGCTATACATTGAACCCCTGTGCCTTCATCATTTGGTTTACAGCTTTTATTATATTTTTCTTTTTCTTTACTCATTTTTTCCTCCTTTCAAAGAGAATCTTATTTATTTAAAACTTGCTTAATGGACAACTCTCACCCATATTTTTATGATTATTAATATATTCTGCCATACAACCCCCATGACATATGTCCCAACATTCACAACCTTTGCAATTTCCTTGTGGTTCAATCTCCTGGGCTTCTGAATTAAAAAATTTAATATTCTTCTCTATAAAATCTAACTCATCATTCAAAATATTTCCTAATTTAATTCTTGGTAAAAACATACAGGGTGTTACATTTCCTTTAAAATCTACATAAAGTCTCTGATTCCCTGCTGAGCAAATTCTTTTTTGTTTCTTAAATAGTGGTGCATACTTATTAAATAAGTCTGTATTAATCAAGTACCATTGAGGAATTTGAATTTGATGATAGCCCTTTAATTTTAAATTTGCTAACATACATTCTTTTATTGATTCTTGAATCTTTTTTGCGTTTGGGATTTTATGGGTTAGTGTGCTACTTGCATTTCCTAAATTAATTAAAGGAGTTAAAACTAAATTTGCTTGGAGTTTTTCAGCCATTACAATAGAACCTAAAACATCAGTATCACTATACAAGGTCATTCTAATAATCTTTTCGTTTTGAAAATCTTTACCCTTCAATAATTTTTTTACTGCAATATCATAAACACTTTTTGGTTTTTTTGATTTATCTTCAACCCCATCAAACATTCTTATCTTATCATTCTCTATCTTCTTGAAACTCTCAAATGACACGCATACTGCACAATCATAATTTCCTAAAAAACTTTTAGTAACTCCAGAGGTCTCTACTGCAACACTTCTAAAATTAGAAATTGCATAAGAAAGAATTTCATAAAATTGTTTATGGACAGTAGGCTCTCCACCAAATAGAACGCAACTATTTATATTGAAGTGTTTAAGCCTATCAATTATTTTAAACCAATGTTCTTTTGACATTTCATTTTTTTTATCTTTTTCTCCAATATAACAATGTTTACAATTAAGTGGGCAATTTCTCGTAATTTCTAAAAAAACTTGATTAATCTTCATTTGGGTCATAAACTCCTTGGTATTCTTCTTTAAAAGTCTTATCAAAATATCCTTGTAAAAATGATTCTAGAATATCAGAAAGATAACTTCCTTTTATACTCACGTCTTCTTTAATTTGCCCACCAATAATCTCTCCTAAAAATAAATGTGGTGTCCCAGTAAGATTAATGTCCCTCATCACCTTATGAAATTCCAATCCATTTCTTTTGAAATCTGTTAAGTTAATAATTAAAATTTTATTTTTATCTGGAAGTTTAGGATTTATTTTTCTTTCAACTATTGGAATCACAACTCTACAATGATTACATCCACTATCCACAAAAAGTCTATTAAATGGTCTCATAGTATATTTCTGGAGGAGTTATTTCTTCTCCCTCAATTAATTTATCTTTTTTAGTTCCATCATAAACAGGGATATTTTCAACTTCCTGAAGAACTTTAACCCTAGCTTTTGAATAAGGGTCTTTTCTAATAACTTCATTCCCCTCATAAATCCATATCTCTTTATTCATATCATCTTGAATTCCTAACTCAATTATCTCTGGATTCCAAACTATTACTGCCCTCTCATAAGGCATTTCATAAGTCTCTTGTTTCTTAAATTTATCCTTTATCTTTTGAATCATTTTCTTCATCATCATCGTCGTCGTCGTCATCGTCTTCTTCCTCTTCTCCATCATAATCCCCATATCCTTCTTCTTCTAAATCTTCTTTTAATTTTTCTAATTCTGTTTTTTGTTTTGGGTCTCCTGTGTTTTCAATTTTATTTTTTAAATTTTCAATTTGTTTTGATATTGCTTTTCCATATAAATCATTCCAATCACTAGAGGTCTTACCACCATGAGCAATTCCACCTGTAGCCCCACTCATTGAGACCCTAGTTTGCCCATAAATAACAGAACAGGCAATAGTCATCAATTGATAAATTAAATAAAAAAAAGCTAATTCCTTATTTTTAATTTTGGAGTCTTCTATTTTTTTTGAATATTCTTTTTTTGCATCTGTTAAGGGATTCACTACAACAATCATAAAGGCTGTTATTAATTCATTTTTATATGCAGATAATTGAGAAAATCCTATATCTCTTTCTTCTCTTCCAGTGATTAATTTTTGTTCCCTTTTATCTAGAAGACCTAAGCATCTGTTTATATCCATATTTAATTTTCCCCAAACAGCCCTTTCATCATCATGCCTCATCAAATCTAAACCATGTAAATTAGACATCAAACTTGATAAGACCATCTGAAGTAGCCCTTTTGCATCTTCAAGATTTTCTTTAGATTTATTCAAATTATTTAAATCAATAGAACATTTACGTTTAAACTTTTTTGAAAAATCTATAACTACATCTATATCTATTGGGTAATTCCTTCCCAGTCTTGATAAGTTTGAAAGTCTAATAGCCACCATTTTCTTTTTTGCTTAAAACATATTCTCCTCTTTTAGTTATACTCACGAATAGCCTCTTCTTGGGGGGGAATGTTTTAGATTGTGGTTCTAATCTTTTTTTAATTAAATCTCTTTTCTTTAAATAAGACAATCTCTTTCTAATTGTTTTTGGAGTTCCTTCAACCATGCCATTTAAATATTCTAAGCCAACCTCTTGCCCTGCTAATTGGATTACTTTCAATGTCTTCATAGATTTGGTTCTTTCTTCCATTTTAAAATTTGATTTAGGTGGCTACAGGTTTTGGTAATGGCTTAGCCTCTTTTTCTTCAGAACTAATTTCCTTATAGCTTTCTGGTTTGTTGTCATTAAACCATTCAATAATATCTTGCATATCTTCCTTTGCTTCTTCATAAGTCGTTTTACCACTCTTCTGTGCAAGTTTATCAGTTACCTTATTTAAAGCCTCTTGCATTTTTGTATTATATCTTTCATTAAACAATTTTTCTTGCTCTAATAATGATTTTTCTCTAGTCATATAATCATATTTGCTTTGGATTTGCTTTGTTCTCTCCAAAACATTTGAAAGACTAGATTTATAAGATTTATTTTCTGTCTCTAAAACCTCATTTGTTTTCTTCTCTTCATTTAGGTCTTTAGTCATTTTAGAAACTGTTTTTTGTTCAACTTTTAATTTATGGAATAACTCATCAATTTCTTCACTTTTTTCAACAATCCTATCCATTACTGTTTCAGTATCATGTTCTAAAAAAGTTATCTTTTTATTAAAGTCTATTACAACTTCTGGAATTTCGATTACTTCCCAATTTTCAACATATTCTCCTTCTTCATTAAGATTGACAGCGATAATTCCCATCGAAGCATCAGTCTTCAAACCTGCACAATTTCTAAATATTTCATTTGGACTTCTTCCAGAAATTACAGGAGATTCTCTTCCATGAACATGAACAGAAATTAATCCTTTAAGTGAGATTCCAATATCTGCTAATTCTCCAAAAACTTTTTTTCTATCATAAGAAGTAATGAATATTGCCCTCTTTCCCTTCATGCTTAAAATAACTTTCAAAGATGTTGGGACTCCTTCTTGATTTTCTAAGAATTCTTCTTTTTGTTCGATTAGACTTTTTGCTATTTCATTCTGATTCTCTCTTCCTTCTAATTTTTTATTTAACTCTTCTACTTCTTTTTCTGTATCTAGCCTTCTACCTTTTTCATAAGCTAATCCTCTTACAGCCAGTCTTAATCTTTCATCTTTTTTGTAGTCGCTTACATCTAGATTAGCCAAGGTTTCCCCAGTATCTTCCTCTTCTTTTTTCTTAGAAAACCAATTAGAAAAAATATGTTTAATGCCTTCTAACATTTTTTTACTTTCCCCCTACATCAAAACCAACAGGACTCCCTAGAGGATTTTTTACTTTTTTTGAACCTTTTGATTTATTAACCACAAATATAATAACAACTAAAACAAGAAAACCACCACCAATCCATAAAAGCCATTTAACCCACTTAGTTTCTTTTTGTCTAATTGTGATTTCATCAGCCTCATAGCCCCCTACTTCTGGAATCTCTAAATCTGCTTTCCCCTTAAATTCTACTTCCTCTGAAATACCATCTAGAAAATTAACTGGCTCATCATCAAAAATTGCATCAAAAGTCAATGGTATTACTGTATTATTATCATCCATTATTTTGAAAGTAATTTTATCACCAACCTTAAAAGAACTTTTTTCTTCATCATCTACAAATTTTACTAAAACATATTCTGCACTCTTAACATTAACATCATATAATTGACTTGTTATATGATTCATTTTACTTATTTGAAATTTCCAAGAGCCTGGAACTTCTGGAAGAAAAATAAATTGTCCAAGAGTATTTGTTTTTACTTCATTACTTACACCTTCAGGATTTGTTATCTTAACTGTCGCATCACCAATTGATTCATTTAATAAATTTGAGATTGTAAAAAATGTTTCAACACCTAAATTATAAAACTCCTTAATATTTGAAATTGTTAAAGTCTTTTGATTCTCTTTTGTTTCTTTTTCATCAACATAATCATCATAAGATTGTTGAAAATTTATGATTTGGGTACTTGGTTCACATCCTTCTTTTTCTAATTCAACTATCATATCTGATTCATAATCTTCATGTAATCTTATAGAATTTATAAATCCAGTATTACTAGAGACTCCTTCTAAAGGTGTTAATTCTCCTGTCTGGTCTAAAATCATTGCACTAACTCCAGGAACAGCTTTATTATCAATCACATTTATTGTTTTAATTGCAAAAACATTTCCCCTCTTAACTAAAGCACCCATGGTGTTTAATCCTAAAATACAATCCCCATCAGTTCCAATAGAACTTCCATCTTTTGTTAAAGCATATCCTGATTCAGAACTAAATACTTTAATCCTAATTGCATTTAAATCAGGAAAAGAATCTTCTAACCAAAATCTTACTGATTCACCTTCACAAGTTGCATCAACATAATCTCCAACACTTAAAAAATCATCTAAGTCTTCATCACATCCATTCAATTCATACATAGCATTTGTTTCCCCAGAAGTGATTAATTTAAAATCTCCAACACCACCAACATTTAAAACTTCTCCTTCTTGTAGGGTCTCTACACCTAAATCCCATAAATCTTCTGTAACATTAACCCAGATTTCATAATCCTCATTATTTGCTTCAAATGTGAATTTGCCTTTTCCTGCATAACAAACATAATTTTCTTCAGAGAAAAAAGATAAGTGTAGAACTTGATTTCCAGTAGTTGGAGTCGCCCCAAGAATATAACCAATTGTATCTGTAGAAGTCATTATCCCAACAGTCAAATTAATCTGTTCTCCAAAACTAAAAGACCTTGAATAAGTCTCACCACATTTTAAAGAAATAGAATTTGGAATATCTGAGACAGAATAAGCCATAACATTTGAGATTAAAAATAGAGACATTACAATACATAATATAAGGGTGTTTGTTTTATTCATCCTTGATTCTCCCCTGGTAAATTTACAGCTTCAACATCTGCTTCATCATCACCATTTAATTCATCAATAAGTTCATTCAATTTTTTTGCAACAGCATGAGTATTCACCATATCACGACCTTGTAGTTTTTCAATCATTTTTTATTATCTCCCTTAACATTAGGATTACCATATTGTTTTTGAGTTGGTGCAACCCCATGTTTATATGTAAAGCAAGAATAACAATCTCCATCATTGCATAAGATGTTGAAATTATTTTTACAGGTTTTACATTTTTGAGTCATCTTTTTCCTCAGCTTTTTTATCCTTAATTTTTTTTCTTAAAGTATTGATTGCATCTTGATGTCTTTTTAATTCACCTTCAAGTTCTTTTACTTTTTTAGACATTATCCAATTAGGCAAGGTAGACTTCTTCCATCAATAACCTTTATACTTGCCCCCCCTTCAATTTTGTAATCACATTCAATAACTTTATTTTTCTGACAGAACATTTTAACGATGTCCTTAAATTCATCAATAGAATCTGCTTCTCCTTTAAACTTTATTTTCTTATCTTTTGTTTTTAATAAAAATTTCATTAGAATCCTCTGCTCTGTTTATTATATTGTTTGAATGATGCAATCTCATGCCCCATAGATTTAATTTTTCTATCCTGCTCTTCCATTCTTTTAAAAATATTAGAAATACTTTTTTCCTCTTTCTTTTTTTCTTTCTCAATTAGTTCTTTTTTTTTGACCATTAGTTTCCTGGAGATATTGATTCTATTGAATCACCTTTTATAAAATTTAATCCTAAATTCATTTTGTGTTCGCCATCAACAACTTCTTTACAATTATCCAAAACAATATTTATTGTTAAATCAAATGCTAGAAGAGTACCATAAAATACTTTTTTATCTTTTAAATAAACTAGAACTGTTTTGCCTTTACAATCATTCAATAAATCAAGGGGTCTTTCAATTTTTATCACCATTTTTTGAGTCAAACTGCTAATGTTTAAATTATAAAGACGTTTCTACTATTTAAATGTTTGTAAAAAATTGATTAGTTTCAATTGATATTAAAGACCCAGTATAGTGGGTCAATGGATGAATTGATAAAATCTCCAATAGAAATGAAAGTTGCATTTGCTCAACTTCTTATGGAACTGATTTTTAGTTATTCGGTATTAAAAAATCATTATTAAATAATGGTTATAATAGTTGTTAGTAATGCGATAATAGTCTATCTTCAGTCAAAAGTTATTCGGTTTAAAAAATATAAAAATAGACTTTCTGTGTAGCAATACATAAAAATAAAAATCTTAAAAATCTCATTGTTTAACAAAGACTGAATAACAGTATAATAATAATAATAATAATAATAATAATAATAATAACCATTATTTAACAATAAAAACAAACCTTTCTCCACGAGAAATGAGCCTTTTTTAAAAAGGGCTTTTTTTGTCATTTTTTGATAGATACAGATTCAAAAAAAAACTGCTAAAAGACCACTATTATCGCATTACTAACAACAACAACCATTATTTTACAAAGCTATAATAATAACTATTATAACTATAATAATAATAATAACCATTATTTAATAATGAAAAATCAACCAAAAAGTTTATTAAAAAATATCTCAAAATTAACCTTTATGTCATTATCTAATAATGAAATTTAATACCAAAGTTTTATAAAGGAGTAAGATTTATATAAGATATGGCTGAGGAAAAAAAAGCAATGATTATGAAGGTGTTAAATGATTCTCCAAAAGAAGAATTTAGCATAACTCAGATTAATGAAAAAATTAAAGATATTTCTTATCCAACTTTATTGAAGTGGGTTACAGTTCTGGAAGCAGAAGGAAGAATTGTTGTTAAAGATTATGGTAATGTTAAAATAGTTTCTATAAACAAGGAGTATAAAGATGGTTAAACCAGATGAAATTGATTTAGAATTGATGGAAAAAAATCTTGAAGCATTAGAGCCAGATGCAGATGAATTTATGGATAGAAGATTAAATCACCATTCTTTTGCAAAATTAATTTACTGGTTATGTTGTAAGTATGTCCAAAAAAATGAGTTTGTTTATGTAACAGAATTAACAAAATTTATGAAATATAGTCAACCAAGAGCCTATACTGTTTTAAGAGAATTATGTAATATTGGTTTATTAAAAAGGGAAGATAAAACTTCTAATCTTGTTGAATTTCATTTTGTTATGAATAGTCCAAATCCCCTAATTTTTAAATATTTAGATAGGGCAAAAAAGACTCTAGGGATAGAGTAAAATGTTGACTTATCAAACAACCTGCCCAAAATGTTATAGGTCGCAAGTAGCAACACCACATAAAACATTAAATGAAAATTCAATTCATGGATGCGTTTATGAAGGTTGTAGGCATCAATATAAAATAATGAAAAATTTAAGAAAATGACAAAGAAAAAGAAAAAAGAAAATATCAAATCATTAAGTATAATCATAGTAATTGTTATAGGGGTTATAGGAATAATCATCATACCAGTTCACAATATCTTAAATCCTAATCTCATAATCTTAAAAACAGAATGTTCCAATCATACTGAATCTAATTTTATTTCATTTCCTTATTCTTCACAAGAAGCTAAAATGTTAGCAGTTTTTACAAATCTAGGTAAAAGAGAAACAAAAATATTTATCAATGGAAGGGAAGGAAAAATTAAATGTGGAAGGTTAGGATTTAGGCTTGAGACTGATGCAGAAGATTATGAAATAACTTCTGAAAAAGAATTTAAGATTTTAGAATGTGAAATAAGTAGAACTGAAGGGCATTGTGGTAAAATTGAAGTTGATGAAATATCTCATACCTTTAAATCAGAATGTTTTGATTTTTGTAGAAGAAATAAAG
>SDBT01010664.1_pt1 | contig 14817 bp, 3 predicted proteins | sample 2277101 | NCBI WGS metagenome assembly SDBT01 (sample SAMN10404973, study PRJNA504765) | marine sediment metagenome | isolation source: marine sediment core GS10_PC15, 103 cmbsf | place: Arctic Ocean: Southern Knipovich Ridge | collected 2010
ACTCTGGTTTCAGGACCACTGGTGTCAGGCTGGACAGCATTAATCTGGTTTAACTCATTGAGCTCACTCATAACGCTATCGTCGGGGTACACACTGTCCGTTATACGTATCCGAATACCCTTAACGGCTACCGCTGTAGGAAAAATATGTAAAAAGCCTACACCCCCCTGGAAAGTGTTTACCCCCGTAAAGGACGACGCGTCAATGTTAGACCAACTAGTATCTAAATTAGGATCTTTGGCGCTGCCGTCAGAATTCTCTTCCAATGATTGAAATCTAAAATCAGTAGGATAAAACTGATCATTGTACCCAACAACCCTGACTGCTTTTACTTCCTTGATCTGTTCATCCCCCCGGAAAGGATCCAAAAAAACTCTCCAAATAGAGTGCGGAAAATCATTACTCGCATCCGTAAGACCCGTAACCAAATCTCGAACCTGTACACCCCAGTAGTCACCTACAAACTCATCAAATAACCCATCGAATGCAAAAGAGGGAGAACCATGGTTATTAGCCGTATCCACCGTACTATCCCCAGTAAAACCGGCCGCTGACCCGTAGTCTAACCCATCCTGATAGCTAAACGTGGCACCAGCTGTCGCTGCGAATGTAGAAATATCACGTAATACTGCCTTTTTATTATTAAACCATTGCGCATTTTCCGTAAAAGGTTCGCCCGATTGCGGACGATAACTTACACCAAAAATAGTTTGACCCGGCGTAGAAAAATTATACCGTTTCGGGAAAGAGGAGTTTATACCATCTACTTGAAGGGGAAATTGAGCTTTAAAAACCACCCACCTGACGGGGGTCTCCGGAACACCAACGTTCCAAGGTCCAAAACTAACTGTCTCTGGTCGAGAAGTATTCCTAGACGGGTTACTAGCATACGAAAAATTAACCTCAGAGTTAGGATTCCAGTAATCAACATCATCCGGGGAAGACAGCGTGTTAGCACTTCCTGCAGTAAAATCATGTCTCTTACGCACAACATCCGGATCGTTAGATAAAGTGTAGGGCTTACCAAAATCCAAAGAAAAAACCGGATAATCCGATGCATATAAAAAAGTATCTTTTCGATTATCCGTAAGAATATTGCCTAAATTATCCCAGTCAGAGTTGTACCCAAACGTAGGAATAAGAGTTGTTTGAAGTCGTGGATAGATGCGCGCTTGCTGAATAACAGACTGGGTAATCTGATCAACGTAGAACGGTTCGGGCAACGGGGTAGATGCACCCCTAGTACGAACCCACTCAGTTCTTTCGTACTCCTCCTCCGAAGGAGATTCAAACCTAATCCACCTTGCGTTGCTGGAACTACCCGCCCACTCTACCAAGTTAGGATCGTCCGTAGGGGTATCACTGTAAACAACACTACTAACATTCCACGGTGAGTGGGTACGCATGTCACCTATAAGCTCAAATAAACTTGAATCAAGTTCTACATCATGAGGACGCCCTAAATCAACAGCCGCAAAAGTATTACTAGTTTCAAATGCTTCTACAACATTATCTAGTGGAAGATTATTGTTATCTATATTCTCGAGGGGAGTGAAGTACGTAGCCGTTAATCCAAAGTCGGATGACCATTCAAAAAATGAAAAACTATTATCGGGAGGGCACCCCGTAACATCCGCGAAGTCCACGTTGTCTGCATGCTCCTGTCTCTCAAAACGATCGCAGTTCAATGTAAAGACAATTTTAATACCTTGGGTAACTATAGGCTCCTCATCAAACAGGAAAGTTAGTATCCGTGTACTAGGCGTAGAAGTATTAGAAAAGACACTAAGTTCCGAAGGAATAGCTACTGGAGATAAATCACGGTAAATCTTAACGGTTTTAAAATGACTAGGGTTCTGAATATTAGGAGCAACCCCCGACAACTCAGCCTTGGTCTTCAAAACCTCAAGTTGCAGATAACGCGGGAAAGTTTCCGCAAAAAACGGGTCTGGGTTCAGAGTATGCCACAATCCAATTCTCAAACCCACTATTGCACGCTCGACCTCCCACTGCGCTCCTAAAAAACCGGGGTCGGTAACCACCATACGAGAAAAAGACTGCACCGACTGATCACGCAATTGGTTAAATACCCCACTAAAACCCTGCGTCTGTGTTAAAGGACCGCCGTTGGGAGACCCCGAAGAATTGCCACGGTCAAACGGTTCCCACCAGTGGTGTGAACCGGTAGTATTTATAAAATCAGAGGTGTCTACCTCTTTAAAACTAGCACTGGTCCAACCCTGCAAAGAAAAGGTAGGGTTGCCAAGTCCCCCTCGCCAGCTCTTGTACCACTTCGCCGATGAAACTGCAGGAATTTGAAAAGATAAGGAGGTGGTATCCAGTAAAAATTTCTTACGACACGGTACAGTACTAATAGTGGGGTGACACAGAGGACCCTCTCCCAAACGAACATCAAACTCCAATTTAACATACCGGGTACCCACAGGTAATACAGCTATAATATCACTGTACGCACCAACAACATCCGAGAAATTTATAGTACCAATGGGTAATCTAAAAGAACGAAGAAGGTTGTTACCGTACCCCTCTATTATAGTATTAGGGGGCGCATTAATACCAGATACAGTAGGAGACCCATACACCCGCATAAACGCCTCATCACCGTCTATGTTATAATAAATGTAAGTAAACGCTGCCCCAACAGTAGACGCCCCTTGGTCTATTTCCAAAGCGAAGGTACTAACATCTATGGTTTGGGAAATCTCGAAGTCTATAACCCCATTAAAGTCATCGTGACCGAACTGCTCAGTACTTTCACTAACCCCAAAACAATAGTTACCAACCTGAAAGTCTGTGGCACTGTCTTCGTCCGGGTTAGGTTCTCCCGTAGAAGAAGCATTTAAATCCAATACTCGGGGTACCTGATACCCGATTCCAAAACTATCCACTGCTACTCCTGAAGAATTAACAGTAAGATCCCACGTATTTTCTAAAGTACCGTTTTCAAATCCGGCGTTTAAAAGAATGTTGTCCTCTAAAAATATATTAGAGGTCCCACTAACCAAACTTCGCAACCCATAAACCACCGCGTGGTTAGCTATATTTTCATTTTCAGTTAGTATCTTATCAGGCTTAAAATCCACTCTTCCGGGGGGGCCTACTTGGGGGCGCGTAATATCTCCCTCGCCGGAAAGCTTACTAAAATATAACAACTGCCTAGCGGTATTAATATCTGAAGGAATATCTAATATAAGATCCGCAGACTCCCCGGTTAAGTTTGTAATCTTCAAAGGAGTAGCTTCCCCAGGGGTATCCCCGACTCGAGCCTCTAACATCGATATATCACTAAGCAACCGCCCCTCATCGCCGAATGAAACCTGGTCTTCCTCAAATCCAAACTTAAGATCATTAATATCCAACTTAAGAGTAGGCCGAAAAATAAAGCGCATGTACCGGGGAGAACCCCCAAGCTTAAAGTGGGCCGTCGAAGTTGAAGCAGACTTTAATTGTCCGGATGTAAAAGACACACCATCTGGTGAAAATAAAGGTTGAATATTATCACCTAAAGATTCAGAATTCGCAGACACCGCAAACACTTGAAACTCAGTTATCTTAGTACTCCAATGAAAATCAGAATACCACCTAAACCCCTCAGTTCTAATAGCAGTAAAATTCCACTCAAAACGATTCCACTGAAACTCTAGGAATGTAATCTGCTCCTCTAGATTAGCTCCTCCTATTTCGGATACACTTTCTTGAAAATCAATTCCCTGCTGAGGATTACGCGTACCATCCCCCGTAATTACATCCATGAAAGAAGGATTGGAAAGAAGTAAAGTCGATATAGTATCCCTGGGTTTAGTGGAAACATAAAAACCAACATTTTCCACATCTTTATTATCAATCCGCACCTTCGAAATAGAAGTTTCTGGTATTAGTTGAAAACCAGGTTTAGAACCATTACCCCCTTTCGAATTAGTACCAAGAGATGTTTCTATTTGCCACGAACGCATATTCTGCTTGTCTTTAAAATATATAACCGCTTTCCCCACAAATTTGTCTAACCGCGGAGTAGACTGACTAAATAACAAATCTATACCCAGGGGGTCACGTTGGAAATCGTAAGCTTCGGGAGCTAGCCCCTGAAATTCAAACCTACCCAACTGTTCAGCATCACCATTCATGTAAAAATAGGTCGCGCCGTCGACATCGGCACCACCAACTCCAGCAGTACCTGCAGACCCAAAAGAACTAATCCCATTATCCGCCAAAACTACATCATCATTAAGCGCTTGTACGTTAAACCCCTGGTTAACACGGGTAAAACAAGTACGGAACCCCGCTACGGGATTAATGACATAACAGATTGTATGCTCCCCCGAGGCGTCTACATTGAAACCGGCAGAAGATGCTGCTGCTAAATTATACTCTAAATCTCGAATCTCCTCAAATCCCGACACCTCTAACGTGTCCAAATTTAATCTTTTCTGAAAATCTACATCAACTACAGCCCTGTTCTTAGTCTGACTACCTCTCGCATAGATGGGTAATCCTAGTTCACCGGCGCCGGATGGAGGAGGGGGGGAGAAGGACCCCCGTGCATCTCCAGAAATTGTATAATACATAGCATTGGGCTTTGAGGTACCAATGGGGTCTATATGAAATGCAGCATTAAAAAGCCCTAGCAAATCACCGCGGCGCACTCTAACATTCTGAGCAGAAACATCTACGGAAAAAGTCCCAGGTTCTGTGCTAAGCACTAACCCGCCATTGGGATCCTCAATAATTGCAGTCTGCCCAATAGTCCCCTCATCCACAAGATTTAAAGACCCATCCAACTTGGGACGAAATACTTTCCACTTAGTACCACCCTCCGTATCCGCAACCCCATTAAATGCTATAATGCTTATTTTACCATCATCCGTAAAAGGATGGTTTAGATCGATAAACGTCACACCTGCACCACTTAAAGAACCAGAGGTAGTCACGGCAGTAGTAGTAAGATTAGTATTACGTCCTTCCAATACAATGTTTCTAGATAGCCTACGCTGCGTAAGTCCATAGTCTGAACGGCCCCCCTGTATAACAGGCACCTGGGGGTCAAGAGAAAAAGAGGGCAGAAAACTATCGTTATCAAAAAGAGAAAATATTTCCAAAGTAGTAAGACGGTAAGAAGACACTGGAACATAGTTCTCATCACCATCCACACCCGAAGACCTAGTGCTAATGTCATTACCTACTGTATCACTAAAACCCAAAAGAGGGGCAGCAGATTGATCGCCATATACAACCACTGCGGAAGAATCCGCCGCTAATGTACCAGACTGAATAAAAAATCTCTGGGTATCGTTTTGAAACAAACATTGAGCCCTGGGATAACCACCCACGGACAACTTTCCCAACTGTATAGACACATCTCTAGCGATGATAACGGGTACAGCCACCTGGGGGGTGAGTGTGATTTGAACATCCCCATAACCATCGAGGTTAACAATCAACTTATCATTAACATTTTGTTCAATGTGCAGGGAGGCCGCTACGGAGTTACCGGCGAACACCTTGCCCGGTACACCCGCCTTTGCATTTTCGAAAGAAAAATCAAATTCTAAGGTCCCTATTTCAAAAAAACTCATAAAGAATTCATCATTCCGGGCACCGTCTATGCATGGGAAAAACCTAACATTGTTTACTAATCCTACCCAATTGGTAGATTGTCCCAAATCTATCTCGTAAAAATGCCAAGTACCGTCCGTAAATATCTCGTATTCGATGCTCTTGGCTGCGTCGTAAATAGGGTCTGCGGTTGTAACCCACTGGATCTTACCCAAAGAAGTAGGAGCATCATTGTTGGGGTGCTTGTCATATTTCATTCTAAAAAATATCTTATCATTCACCAAAGTGTCTACCGGAGGAATATCTACAATAGGACCTATGCTCCCAGTAGTACTGAAGCTCTTAGTGCCAAACAAGAAACCACCCCAAGCCCCCACTATATCCAAATCTAAGATATTATCCCAGCCTTGTAGATCAAAATTGTCAGTCCAGAAAACAGAGTAAGATCTACTTTCTGGTTGCAAGTCTGCTACGGAAGATTGAACTCGGGCCTCAGTTAGGATGCTATATGACATTAACCCTTCTTAGTATACAATTTATCTATTCTATCGCGAGTAGTAATGTTTACGACAACTTCTTTTGATCCCATACTATCTATACGGTTATCGTAAATTTCTCGTTCGTCGAAGTACATCTTATATTTGTCTGACAACTCCACCAAGTATTCACGTACTCTACTCTCCACATCACGATACGTATATTTAAAACTAGACTGACAACGATTGCACCTATAGATTAGAAAATCCCAAATTAGAGTGGGCGGATTAATACTAGCTGGACTCTTACCCGCCTCAATATAAGCATTGATTGTGCCCTGGTAATCTATGTCCAGCTCATTAGTAGGGCCACAGTGTTCACAGAATAAATAAGACATATACGGCATTACGTACTCCCCCTATCAACAATCACAAACCCACCCTCATCATTCTTAGCAAATCCAGCGTTCTCCAAAATAGATGTAGGAATGGGGTTACCTTGCGCATCCGTAAATAAACGCGCATCTAATAAAACAGCTCCCGCCTCTCCGGATTCGTTGGATTGCCCAAAACGGGGGTCTGGTGCTCCCAACGTAGAGCGCATCAATCTAGAAAACCCACTGGGTAACTCATCCCAGAACCTAGCAGTTTCTATCACAGCCAGCCCATCGTGTAAATGTAAATATTTAAAACTTATTAACTGTTGTTTAGGACAATCCTCACAACACGCGTCATAACTCTCGTCAGACATACCCCAAGTCCAAGCGTGACCGGGTGGGTTAAAAGGTGCTCTAAAAGGGACAGTGTCCCACTTTAAATCACCCCCACTGTCTAATAAAACATCCAAGTTACTAGCCTGCACACTCAACCGGCACTGCCAGGAGGGGTCTGGTTCATTTAAAAATCGCAACCACTCTTGCTCGTCAAACGGTATAAAAGATCGATACTGAAACACGTAAGGGGTAGAACCCATCAGATTACGCGCAGTATCATACTCCGAAAATTGTAAACGTTCCAAGTCCTGTATTGCCGACGATGTAATGGGTCGGGAAAAAGAATCATCTAACTTAGATCCCCACGCGTATGCGCGATGTCTATTAGCCCCCCTCTGAGAACGAGTGTCCACAGTTTGCCAGTAAGCCGTGGCGCTATCCACACTTCCTAACACCTGCTCCGGGTTGATGTTACCCGGGACCGTTCCGGAACTTCTGTAATATTTTCTTTCAGGTATCTCTATAATCTCAGTATTACCAGCGCCGCTAACCAACGCACCTACTTTAAAACTAATACCCGCTACACCCATGCTTTGTGCGTTTCCCCGGGCCTCAAATACTAAATGAAATCGTTTTCCAAATTGATTCCAAAAAGGTTGACTTCCATAAACCGGAGAGATAGCAGAACTAAAGCGGTAGCGGCCTTCCCGAATAAAATCAGAATCCTGGGAATCAGATCCCGGAATATCACTTCCGATAGCGGATTGGGTACTTGTACCCAGCGTTTGGCCTACTTCGGAAGAAGGGTACGTTCCCTGTCCTATCTGAGAAGGTTCTACACGAACAAGCTGGTATTTAGGAGCTTCCCACCCTACTCCCGCTATAAAGTCCACATTAACCTGATCAATCCTAACGTATGTAGGAAAATCTACCGTAAGGATTATACGTTCCGTTTCACCACGGGACTGCCCCCCTAGCGCCGGTCGACCCCCCTTCAATCTGGCATCTCCCGGGGCTAAATCTCGCACTGCTATTGGCGCCCCTAAAAGAATCTGGTTATTAGCGTGCGCGACCGAGGGAAATACTGCAGGATCGTCGTTACGAATATCAATATCTGAAACATTAGTATTAAACCTGTTCTGAAACACAGAACCCGCGGAGTGGTTAACAAACCCATCCGCCCTGTTCTCGGCAGCCCCCCACGTAGTACCATCTATCCCCTGACCAGATGTATAACCATGGGGAACTCTGCTCCAAGTGTACGTGAAAGAAACACGATTATCAAATGACGCATCGGGTATAAGGACAGACGGTATAAAATCGGCATTAATTCTAAAAAAAATACCACGGATATAATATATGCAAAGGTTTCGGGGGCGGTCTGGTTGAGTCGTACTCAGATCTATTGCAAAAGGGGTGTTAAGTACTGTGTTTTCGTAAAGAGAAAAAAAACCATCAGGCGCCAACTCATCTAAATGGAGTAGTCTAGAAGGTAATTTCTGAACACTCAGCTCTTCACTACTAATATCCTCTATACAAGAACAAGTGGCACCCATCCTGAGGTTATCTGTAGGAGTACCGTCCTCACACGGAAAAGGGGCAGAAATTAAACTCTTGGTAGTATCATACACGGTGTTAGGTTGAAAAGTTAAACCAAACTTACGCGTCTTAAAATCTATATCTATCTGACGAGGAGGACCATCGAGCCCCAGTTTAAGCTCAGCAGGTCTATCCAAACTACCATCCGCAGTGAAAGTAGGCGGCGTCCACGCGAGCGTATGATTGCCTTCTTCGGGCCTCAGACGAACCTCCATCCGTCTATTATCAATAAAATAAGCTGGTAAATCTAACTGCACGCCGGCAAGTAGAGAAGAAGACTGACGTGCCCTTTTAATAAAACTTTCCTGCTCACGCCAAGCCCACATAGTAGTAATAGGACCGACATCACCCCCCTCAAGTCCTTCTACCGATCTATCGCGGGGTTCAGTTCCCAAACTAGAGTCAGGAAGAAAACTAGGATAATAAGGCACATACGGGTATTCTATTCCACCCCCTACTCTATTGTGGATCAAAGATTTTTGAGTATAACGTAACGGGGAAGCTGGCACCGATTCTCCGATGTCACCAATCGGGGTGCTCACGCACAGAAGTCGGTATGACTGTGGTTCCATATCTTCCCCGAACAGAGTAGAAGAAGATCCTAAATCTTCACGTTCCGGAAACATGGGCATCCATCTAAAACCTAAGCTTTTACCACCGGGACCTCCCAAATAGTCCCCCCGCTTAGATGTAACTTCTGAAAATATTTTAGCGCGCCCTATATTAGAAAAAGGAGGGATCTCCCACCCTGGAATACTCTCATACCAGGAAAGATCTATCTCCCCCCTCACACGGGCATACCCGGTAAATTTACTCTCACCGCCTCTAATAATTTGATTACCATACGTATACGCAGAGGTGCAGGCACGCAACGAGGGGTGGATGTCTAATATCTTAGGAGTAATTCTATCCACAGCGTGGTACGCTTCTGAAGATTGGAGAGAAAGTCCTTCAAAACAACCAGGTCCAGCATCTGAAGCTTCTGATGCGGAAAACGAAGCCCCCGAAACCCCCGGAGGGGTTCCCTCATCATTTATAAGCTCAGTAGAATCAGTGTTGAGGGGACCGTTAGTAACAAATCTATAACGCGGGCGCTCACAAGCAATATGGGGATCCCACAGGGGCCCTTGTCGGATACGGAAGGGGGTGCCCGGGGCACGTGTACTAACAACTTCCCCACTGATTTGCTGGCCCGCACTTACATAAATCGCCTTCTGAGTAGTATCACCCTCCTCCCCAACCTCAAACGTACCACCGCCGTCGCAGGTTCCCGCAGGCACATTGGCTATAACTTCAAACTCTCGAAGAGGGGACCCCAGACTAAGAAACTCATGGTCTCCACAACTAGGCACCCTTCGACAATCTCTGGAACCTAAAAGATTTTTAACACGACTACCTAAAATAAGACGAGGGTCGTTTGGATCTGTAGTAGCACTCACAGAAGAGCTGGTCTGTCCCGAACTACTACCCACCGCCAGAAAAAGGTCAGGGATCAGGGCCGCGATTTCGCAGTCCGTAGTCCACGCGTAAAAAATTTCCACATTAAGGCACGCGATATTATAGTAGTTCAACAAAAATCTGGTGTATTTACGACCAATAGGACGTCCTGTAGAATCAGAAAATACATAACAGTAATCTTGCTGGTCATCAACTATGGGGGCCTGCTCAGAAGTACCTTCGTAAGTACGAGAACCCCCCGCAGTAAGGGCACCGCTGTCATCAAAAGAAATAGTGTGACGGTACCCTCTAAGGGTATCCTTATGAAAATTAGAAGTCAAAACCTCCGAACTAAGCTCCGGATCCGATTCAGCATCCCCTCCCTCATTCAAAGATCTGGTACTCTGGGGGCGTAAAAATGTTACTGTAACTGAAATAGTATCCCGTCCAAATTCTGGGCGACCAAATGAATTAACAACGTCGTGATCAGGCCCTACCAAAACATAATTTGCAGGAAGGCCTACACCGTCAGGGTCACGGTAAAACTGTACCAAAGGTCTAGTCCCTGACAACCCCGCTACACTGATCTCAGCCTTCTCTATGGCCCACTGCGCTACTACACTTCCTAACCCCCCGTCGTTTACTAGAACACTCTTCAAAGGAGGATTTTCGCCCTGCTGGTTTGGTAACGGAAGAACACGGTGCAGTTCTGTATCGTCAAAGACCAGCATGATCAACCCACAATCATTAACAACATACCACTCGTCTATCGTTATTTTCTTACGGTACTGCACTACCTGATAACCCACCGCGCTGATGAACGTACTTGGGCCGGCCTCTTCTACCAAAAGACTACCGGTCAAACCCAAAAGAGGATTAGAAGATCTTAAATCATTATCCGCAGACTGAGTACCAAATCGTAAATTTCTATTCTTAAATCGGAGACCATAATAACCATAGTTAAATTTAGGAGATTCGCGGCTCGACACCAAAGACCGGGTTGTGGCTCTTACAGTCGCCTCGCCGATAACATCTGTGGTCAAAATCCCCGTGCCTTGCGAAGAAAGAGAATCAACCATAGTAAAATCTAACCCATCAAAAGAAGTTTGGGTTACGATGGCATGCATAAAACGATAATCTATTTGGATCTTTTCAGAAAATATAAGAACAGGACCCGCAATCAATATAACATATATATCATTTATAGTATTATGAACAAGCTCTACCTCATTAATAGATATCCAAAAACCCGACTGCTGAACAGCTACTTCGTCAAAACCTAGGGGTGTAACCCCCCGCTGCTTAACATTGGCAGACTTCTCTAACCGGAGTGGATCAAACACTTGCTCTTCTAAAAGGGTAGCTGCTATATTGTTAAATGTAGGTAACCCTGGAAGAGTGGAAGGAATATTTGCAAAATCTACAGTACCGAACTGCGCGTGGTACCTCTGTCTATTTCGTAACGCTGTTTCATTTACAATGCGTATAGTAGCCCCGGGTGTAGCTGTCCCCATCAACGTGATTGTATTCTTATCAGGACTCCAGGTTCTGTAGGTAAAAAGCGCATCGCTGGTTGTTTTGGGGTGTGTAACTTTCAGCCGCGTATTAGTAGGCACTGTGAAACTATCGATAAGAGAGGGGTAGTCTGTAGACCGCTCTTGATCGCGATCCTTAGATCCAGGGGTAGTACGTGAAACATTTTTAGTAACTTCAAAAGCGCCGTCGCCATCGAAATTAGAGACAGCGACGCGCTCTATCGCCATGGTCTCCCACTGATCTTCCCCAGTATCCCGTCCATACAGAACTTTGGGTCTGTATAGAAGCATATTTTCCACTTCGGGTTGTCCCCCTACCGGTACGTAGCCTTTAAAAGCCCACAGGAAAGGGAGTGCGAACCTATTTCTAAACTCCTGTGCTGGGTCCGAAAACCTACTCCAATCGTCTGAACGGTACCGCACCTCCTGAATAGCCTCAGCCAAAATATTCTGGCCCGGAGACATTCGCTCCTCAGTGGCGAATAACCACTCCTTTCCGGTGTAGAAAGGACAATCTGTACGTACCCCATTACACGGGAGGGTGCCATCTTCAGGAGAATTCCAAGGGGCTGCGATATTCTCATTCGTAATAAAGAACTCACACTTAGTAAACGCGCCCGTTCCAGAATAATTAAGTTCACGAATAGAAGCACTTAACCTATTTTGAGATTGTTCCAAAACAGTACGAGCACTGGTATCTCCCGCATGTATAGAGGCAATAACCACTAGAACAAGTAACTCTTCTAACGTGATAACAAGCTCAGCTGCAGCCGAGATCGTGCCTGCTTTAGTAGAGGCTTCTACGACCGCATTAATATTATTAATAGCCTCTTGCCCGACGCTCGGCGCGTCGAGAGCAGCTTCACAAGCAGCGGTCTGGGCAGAAGACAATTCCTCTGCTTTTGCTTGAGCCGTAGCAATCTGCTGAGCATTGCCGGTGTTAATTGCATTATTTAAAAAACTAGAGGATTGGGAAAATCTAGTACGAGCAGAGTTACATCCCTGTGTGGTAGCGTTAACCGCGTCAATGACCACCTGTGATGTCGCGGCAGCAGCAGACTTTGCACGGTGGGTAGCAGAACTAATATCGTTTGAATCAGCATTAAAGTTAAAAATTACATCCTCGCCAGGTTTGATAAGACCGGTACGAGGTTCTAAATAGAAAGAAGGTGCGTCCTCAAACCCGGCGACCACAGTAATGCCTACGGGAAGAAACACACCTTCATCATTATCGAAAACGCTATGCGTGACGCGCAACCCTCTTAACGTGACTAATTGACCGTTGGCCTGAGTAACCGTAACAGTGTCCGGCCCGTTTCTAACCACCGCAAGGAAGAAACGGCTAGCAGTACCATCACCCATGCTCCAGTTACAACACTTAGCTACCTCCGCTTGGACATTTCTAATCAGAATATGTAGGGGCATTTGGTCGTGATCAACCTGCTGCACGATCTGCGGCGGGAACCTGACCAAGTTGGGAGATTTGATGTCTGAGTCGGACAGCCCCTTATTGAAAAAACGAAGAATATCTACAGGTGGGGAATGTGAAATACCTAGACGTGTGCCTCCGTACTTGTACTTGGAGCACGTAATACACTTACCTTCCCCATTGCAACTACCGCTGTTAAAACACGTGATATCATCCCTTGGGAAATAGTGATTAGCTATGCACTGCTCCGCACCAGACCTAGAAGACTCCAAAGGAGCGATGTCACGGGATGTGTCTGTCTCAACATCACCTCTCCAATAAGTGCAAAGAGGAACCAGGGTACCGTCATAACCTGCACCAGATAAGAACTTCCCCACGCCTATGTTCCTCCCTTACTTGATTTCCTGAATCTCATGCTTCATCTTACCCGTCTTTTCCTCAACACGGATGAGAACTTTACACTTGGCCTCCTTATCGTAATATCCTATCACTCTAGAATCTATACCCCCGTAAGAAACTCCTCCGGCACTAATATCAACAAACCCGCGTGTCTGTGGTACGATATAATTATCTTTACCCTCAATGCTCCAGATACGGTCTTCCCACTTAAGCACCATGCGTTTTATTTCCTTCTTATTAGGAACAGAAATCCACGACATGTCCTCTTCGCAAATAGTGGAACCGTCATTAAACTGGACTACCCAGCCTCGGAGCATCGTAATTTCCCGCTCACCTATCCAAATCATATAGGAACCTCTCTAACCGCGTACTTCTTCAACAACTTACATCAGCTGAAATCAAAAAACATCCTGTAGTTTATAGTGCTGTTGGCACCCGTCTCATTTGCACCTAATTTAATAGCCAGGTACACAAAATCACTCACAACGGCTCCTTGGTAATTATTAAGCACCTCAGCATTGTCTGCTGAAGAAACAACCGCCAGATCACCCTTGGTGGCAAACAAGTAAGTAGGACTAGAATCTGAATCGATGTCTGTTGCTGTAATTCTACCTATACCATCAGAATCCACAGGAAATTCCACCTGACTGTTGGTTTGGGGGCCAGATCCGGGGGCACTGCTTCCCGCACCGACCGTTCCAAAATGGAACTCAGTATCATTATCCCCCTGATCATGGTGTTGGAAAGTACCGTCAGCTTGTAAACTAAACTTAACAGTGGACATTGATACCGCGCCACTAATTAACTCAAACCACACCACTTTGACGGGGCTGTTCGTAGAAACAGTAACGTTACCAAAGTTTAACTGCGTAGTATCAGAAGTTATTGGCTGGGGGCCACGTCCAATTATATTAAACCTCTCCCCGAGTTTCAAAGTACCGGAGTTACTAAACGCGGCTGTAACTCCCACAGTACCCACCTGGGTACCCGTAACCTCTGTAGTAACCGCTGGGAGAGATATACTTTTCGAAGAATCCCCCCGAGTAGAAGACCAGATATATTTAGCAGCACCCACGGCCTTAGGATACCCGGTACCTGACGCTGCAAAAGCATTAATCACAAAGGTATCACCGCTGCCAAAGGAATCATCTGAGAATTTAATACGCACCCCCAGATCACCGACTTCGTACCAGTGATCTACATACAACAACTCGATTGGATCGGAATTATCATCGCCGCCGGGCGCATCGCCTACTATAAAGGTTGGAACTGCATTTGCGCCTGCGCCCATCACTGCACCGTTGGTAATATCGATAGTTACTGTGTAAACATTATTGGCTCCGGTATAAATTCCATCGGAGGTAGCTGTTCCCCCGTAATCATTACCCCCGTTCGGCACCGGGTTGTCTATAGTCTCACCATCTGATATCATCAACGTATAGAAATCATCAAACTGCCCGCTGAAGGATCCAGAAACACTCACAGCACCTGTGTAACTGGAGGCCGGGAAGGTAGTTGCGAAATCTACACCAGCTGCTTCCGTGGGGGGATTAAAACCAAGCGTAGCACGGGCGTCTCTACCACCCGGCGAAGAGATATTAACATCGTTTGAACCGCCATTAGCTCCTAGTTGTCCCGTGTAGATAATAAAAGAG
>SDBT01010665.1_pt1 | contig 14816 bp, 12 predicted proteins | sample 2277101 | NCBI WGS metagenome assembly SDBT01 (sample SAMN10404973, study PRJNA504765) | marine sediment metagenome | isolation source: marine sediment core GS10_PC15, 103 cmbsf | place: Arctic Ocean: Southern Knipovich Ridge | collected 2010
CTTTTGCTTCATTGTGTCTCTATCTCTAATAGTTACTTTTTTGTCGTCTAAACTATCAAAATCAACAGTTATACAATATAAAGTACCAATCTCGTCCTGGCGTCGATAGCGTCGACCAATAGAACCAACTTCGTCATATTGAACCATCCAATACTTTTTCAAATCTTTATAAATACTCTGGGCCACCTTTTTTAAAGGTTCTTTTTTACTTAAAGGTAATATTGCTACTTTGATTGGGGCTAAATCTTTGTGTAAGCGGAGAACGACTTCTTGTTCCTTATTTGATTTAGTTGTTGTTGTTCGTCCCCCTTTAATTTCTTCATAAGCATCAACCAAAAAGGCTAATAATGGCCTGTCAACACCAGCCGACGGTTCAATAACATAAGGAATATAATTTTCCCCGTCTTGATTTTGATAAGACATATCTTGATTAGAAAATTTCTGATGTTGTTTTAAGTCAAAATCACCCCTGTTGGCAACTCCTTCTAATTCTGACCAACCAAAAGGAAATTTATACTCAATATCAGAACAAGACTGGGCATAATGAGCCAATTCATCCTTTCCGTGTTCCCGTAAACGTAAATTTTTCTTTTTAATTCCTAAATCTAAATACCAATCACGTCTTTGTTTTAACCAATCCTTATGCCATCTTTTTGCCTCGCTTGGTTTAACAAAAAATTCTAATTCCATTTGTTCAAACTCCCGGGTTCTGAAAATAAAATTACCTGGTGTTATTTCGTTGCGAAAAGATTTACCAATCTGGGCAATACCAAAAGGTATTTTCATCCGACTGGATTGCAAAATATTATTAAAATTAACAAATATTCCCTGAGCTGTTTCTGGACGAAGATAAATAATATTAGAATCATCTTCAACCGGCCCCATAAATGTTTTAAATAAAAGATTAAAATTTTTAGCTTCAGTTAAAGCTCCACCACATACTGAACATTTAGTTTTGTCTTTTAAATCATCTAACTTAAATCTTTTATGACAAGATTTACATTCAGCTAAAGGGTCAACAAACCCTTTTAAATGTCCAGAAGCCTCCCAAACCGTAGGATTCATTAAAATAGAAGAATCTAAACCAACTACATCTTCTCTTTCTTGAACAACTTTTTTCCACCAAGCTTTTTTAATATTATTCTTTAATTCCACGCCCAAAGGTCCATAATCATAGCAAGAAGCTAGTCCTCCATAAATTTCTGATGAAGGAAATATAAACCCGCGACGTTTAGCTAAAGATACTATTTTTTCCATTAATTCTTGACTCATATAAATATGATAACAGGTTTGTTAGAAAAATAAAGATTTAAAAAACCCCTATTTGAATCTGCTTTCTAATCTCCTTCATTAAACCTAGATAAAAAGCTAAATTGTGAATTGTTGCTAATCTTTGTCCTAATGGTTCATTAGTCATGAATAAATGCCTTAAATAGGCACGGGAAAAATTCTGGCAGGTAAAACATGAACAATTTTTATCCAATGGCTTAAAATCTTCCTTGTACTGAGCATTAGTAATACGTATCTCTTTGTAAGGCTTTATTTTGGCTTTAGTTTTTACATATAATAATCCATGTCTGGCATTTCTTGTCGGAATAACACAATCAAACATGTCTATTCCCAATTTCACCGCTCTAATAATTTGTTCCGGCTTGCCCGCACCCATTAAATAGCGCGGTTTATTTTCTGGCAATTCTTTAATGGTTTCTTTTATCATCTGATAGGTCTTATTTACTGGCTCGCCAACCAATAGCCCTCCAATTGCATAACCATTAAAATCAATTTGTCTTAATTCTTGAGCACTCATTTTTCTTAAGTCCGCATAAATTGAACCCTGAACAATGCCAAAAAGTAATTGTTTATTTCTTTTTTTTAAATACTGAATCTTACATTTATTTGCCCAGTGACTGGTTCTCTTCACTGCCTGTTTGGCTTTTTGATAACTACTGGGATAAGCCAGACATTCATCTAAAATCATCATAATGTCTGATCCTAAATCTTGTTGAATTTTAATAGATTTTTCTGGGGTTAACATAATTTTCTGTCCATCAATCTCTGATCTAAATTCAACACCTGATTCTTGTATTTTTCTCATTCTTGCTAAAGAAAGTACTTGATAGCCCCCACTATCAGTTAAAATTGGTCCTAGCCAATTCATAAATTTATGTAAACCTCCTGCTTTTTTAATAATCTCTGTCCCCGGCCTTAAAAATAAATGGTAAGTATTAGAAAGAATTATCTGTGCTTTTAGTTTTTTTAATTCTTTTGTGGTCAATCCTTTAACAGCTGCTCGGGTAGCAATAGGCATAAAAAATGGTGTTTGAATAACTCCATGAGTCGTTTTTAATTTACCTAAACGAGCTTTTGACTTTTTTGATTTTTTAAAAACCTTAAACATATTTTTTATAAATGCCAGTTGAAAAACAATTTAATTATTTTTTCAGCTATTTGTAAGTCCTTTTGGATAAAATTTTGTTGAATTAAAGAATCAAAATCTTGATAAAGTAATTTTTGTAAAACCTTTAAGTCTTTTATGGTGATCTTTATCTGTTTGTTGTTGGGGCTATCTTCTAATTCATGTTTTAAACAAATAATTCCCCCTTTTTCTAAATTAAAAATAATCTTTTCTTCTTGGGGCGTTTGATAACAAACTAGACAATTTTTTATCTCTGGACAGTATCCTGAAAAAGCAAGAAATTTAACCAAAAAAGCACTATTAATAATCTTAGTTTTATTTAAAGGAATCTTATCAATTGTTTTTAAAAATTTTAATATTAGAAAGAAAATTTTTTTATCAGGTTGAGGTTTAATTAATTGGTTAATTCGTTTTAGTAAAGTATTAGTTTGAATAATCTTTTGTTCTTCTGTAATGATATTCTTAAAACGTTCTTTAACTTCACCGCCAATTAAATGAGTATGACTTTTCCCCGGAGCAACAACTAAATCTAATAAAGCAAAAGGCTCCGAAATAAGTGGAGCCAGTTTAGAATTAATTTTACAAGCCCCTCTAACAAAAATTTCTAATTTGCCAGATTCTTGACTATAAAAGGATATAATTCTATCGTTTTCTTTCCAATTTTCTTTGGCTAAAACTATTCCCAGTAAATGTTGGGTTCTAGACATAATTATTTTTTCAACACCAGCCCAATCTTTTCTCCATGTATCTCTATTTCCTTCTGAATTAAGCCTTTATCTGAAATCGTTTGAATAAGAATATTTTTACTAACCGTATCTTTTTTAAGTAATTCTTTATATTTTTTCAAAACCTGTTTAATTTCCTTAGACTCTGTTTGATAACATATATCAACCAAATCCTTTGGGGTTAAGCCTGCTTTTTTCCTCAAGGCATTAACTTGACGAACAATTTCTCGAACTAATCCTTGTTCTTTTAATTCCAAACTAATCTCTGTATTTAAACATAATTCAATTCCACCCTCTTTTATTGGTTTCCAGTTGTTCCCCTGGGGTAAATCTTTTTTAAATTCAACCTCTTTTATATTTAATTCATCCTTAACTATATCAACTAAATTGTCTGAAATCTTAGCTCCCAAAACTATTAATTTAGATAAAGGCTGACGAACCCTAATTCCTGCTTGAGCCCGTAAATTATGCCCCAATTCACAAATTTTTCTTACTATCTGCATTTCAGATAATAATTTCTCATCAAGTAAAGCCTTCTTAAATTCAGGCCAATCCTGTAAATGAACAGATTCTTGTTTACCGTCTATTTCTTGATATATGTATTCAGCTAAAAATGGAAGAAAAGGGGCCATAATCCTACTTAAATGAAATAAGGTTCTTCTTAATGTTTTTAAAGCTTTTATCCTAGCTTCTTTGTCTTCTCCTCTAAATCTACCCCTTGATCTTCTAATATACCAAGTAGATAAATCATTGACGAAACTGGGTATTTCTCGTACAGCATTTAAATCATACTGATCCATTCTTTTGGTAACATCTCTGGTTAACAGACTAAGCCGGCTAGTAATCCATTGGTCAAGAACGTGAGTAATGTCTTTATTTTTATTTAGATTTTCAACTTTAATATCTCCTTTAAACATCTGATAAAAGGTCAAAACGTTCATTAAGGTGGTAAAGAATCGACACTGTTCTTTTAAATCTTTTTCAGAAAAATTTAGATCCTCTGCTTTCATTACTGAAGAATTTGTTAAATAATATCGTATTGCGTCTGCACCATGTTTTTCCATTACCTCTATTGGGTCTGGATAATTTTTTAAATGTTTTGACATTTTTTTACCGTCTTCGGCTAAAATCATACCATTAACAACTACGTTTTTAAAACAATTAGTATTTTTAAGAGCTGTGGCTAAAATATGTAAATAATAAAACCAAGCCCGCGTATGGTCAATTCCTTCTGCAATAAATTGAGCTGGAAAATTTTTTTCAAACTTTTCTTTATTCTCAAAAGGATAGTGCAACTGAGCATATGGCATTGCTCCTGATTCAAACCAACAATCTAAAACGTCTGGGACTCTTTTCATTGTTCCCTGACATTTTTCACATTTAAATGTATATTTATCAACAAAATGCTTATGAAGATCTTTAATTTTTTCTCCAGAAATTTTTTCTAATTCTTTAACTGAACCAAAAACCTTTTTTTCTCCGCATTTATCACATATCCAAATAGGAATAACTGAACCCCAAAATCTTTGTCTTGAAATTGACCAATCTCTAGCTCCTTCTAACCATTTACCAAATCTTCCTTCTTTAATATGATTGGGGACCCAGTTAATTTCCTTAGCTGTTTTTAAAACTTTTTTCTTAATTTTTGTCACATTAACAAATAAAGAAGAGGTTGCATAATTTAATAAAGGGGCATCACAACGCCAACAGTGCGGATAAGAATGAACAAATGGAATTTTATTAAAAACCAGTCCTTTTTTTTCTAAATAATCCAAAACTTTTTTGTCTGCACCAGTAGGATTATTTTTGGGTTTTACTTCCTCACCTTTAAAATCAATAACATCATCTGTAAAATGTCCATCCATTTTAACGTGTTGAATAAAGGGTAGTTTTTTTTCTTTGCCTAAATTCATATCATCTTCTCCAAAAGCTGGAGCAATATGAACCACGCCAGTTCCGTCTTCTATGGTAACAAAGTCTGCCAGCTGAACAGTATATAAATTTTGTTTATTTTCTAAATCCTTATCCAAATAATAATCAAATAATGGTCTATATTTTTTATTCTCTAATTCTTTGGCTTTAATATCTTTTAAAATTTTATATTTTTTTCCTTCAAATATATTTTCTATGTTCTGCTTAACACAAATATATTTTTCTTTTTCTGATTCAACTAAAACATATTTTAACTTATCTCCAACGGCCAAGGCAACGTTACCTGGCAGGGTCCAGGGTGTGGTCGTCCAAGCCAAGATATAAACTCCTGGTTGCTCTATTAATTCAAACTTGGTAATAACCGATATATCTTCAATATCTTTATATCCTTCGCTTACTTCATGTTGAGATAAGGTAGTTTCACACCGAGGACAAACATGCATTGATTTATAGCTTTCATAAATCAACCCTTTGTCCCACAGTTCTTTAAAGGCCCACCAAACGCTTTCCATATAATCTTTGTCCATTGTTTTATAATCGTTATCCATATCTACCCAACGCCCAAAACGATGAATAACTTTTTTCCATTCTTCAGCATAGATTAAAACCTTGCTTCGACAGGTTTCATTAAATTTGCCAATTCCTAGTTTTTCAATCTGTTTTTTGCTTTTAATTTTCATTTCCTCTTCGACAATATTTTCAATCGGCAAGCCATGGCAATCCCATCCCCACTTTCTTTCAACATGATACCCTTTCATTGTCCAATAACGAGGAACCACATCTTTCATTAAACTAGCAACCAAATGGCCATAATGGGGCGTCCCTGTAGCAAAAGGAGGCCCATCATAAAATACAAAATCACCCTGTTTAGAAGATTTCTTTTTCAAGGACTTTTCAAAAGTTTTATCTTTGTCCCAAAACTTTAAAATTTCTTTTTCAATTTGAGGGAAATTAAACATATTATATTGAAAATTATTCTTTAGATTCTATCACTATCCCTTGATTTCGACCCCAAAGATCATCTTTTAGGTTCGTATCTAAGGCATTTGTTTGATCAAAAATTAATTCACCTGTTAACTGATCTTCTGCGGTCAACAATACGTCTTCAGTCAAAAACAGTATCTGACTTAACTGAGACTCTTCAGGAACTATTTTTACTTCAAATTGCGCCTCAACTAATGAATAAGGACCTCCTTGATAAATCGATAATTCAGGAATTTGCCAAGAAACCTCTTGCCCATCTTCTTGATAAAGAATTATGCCGTGGGTTGTCTTTGTCTGGCCAGTCCAAACTACATTATTTGGTAATTCTGTTTTAACAAAAATATTTTTAATCGGATTAGTAGTATTTTTAATTCGCCAGAAGATTGAAAAACGAGTTTCTTCTCCTACCTGTGGAGGCAAGGGGCCTTGCCCTAAGGGAATATGTTCATCGTCGTAATAACGAGCGTCAGATTCTAAAGTTAAGCTAGTTTTAATGGGTAATTCAATCTTATTCCCTTGCATCTCCCAAATAAAGTCTTCTTGGTTTAATTTTCCTTGTCCTAAAATTTCAAGGTTAATTTGGGCTTGTAGTTCACTCGCTTTTATTGCTTGTAAAGACGTCTTTAATGGAAGATCAAAAACAATTATTCCCTCAGCCCCTGGCAAGATTTGATTAAAAGCGGGTATTAAGTCTGAAGACCACCCCCTAGTTTCGTTGTCTGAAAAAATTCCTAAAGAACTTATAACCTCGGAAGAAAGCTTTTTTGAAATAAAGGCTGAAGAGGATTGCGAATTAGAGCCTTGATAATAGTGCCAGCGAGACTGATAAAGTCTATTAAAATCCACATATTGACTACCTGTTAACTTTAACTTTAGAACAAAATCATTAATAGTTTGTCGGCTTTGATTATAATATGTGAGGCCGATCGGCAAAACTTGCCCCCAATCACTGCTCTGTATTTTTTCAATTAAACCATTTACTTCTAAAGCGATATTAAAATCAAATTTTTCAAATAATATTTTTTTTTGTTTTTCAATTTGAAGAAAAAACTCTTTATTTTCAATAATACCAGCCTGTAGACTGAAGGTTAACTCATTAATAAGTGGGTTTTTTAAAAAACCCTCAAATTCAAGCCCTTTTCTGTCCTTTGGATCTAAATCATCAATTTTCCATTTAAGTTGAAACTCTGATTCTTTAATTTCAATTTCCTCTCCTTTGTTATTTTCTAAAACAGACTTTGCTTTCACTAATGTAAAATTTTGAGGCCAATTAATAATTACCTGAGCAGCAGGAATTATTTCTTCGCTGATATTTTCTAAAGATAGATTTGACTCTATTTTCTGGCCAAAACTAGACTGTTCAGGAAGTTGCCAGGTCAAAAAAATTGATGGAGTTAACTTAATCGAAGAAGACAATGTTTTTTGAAACTCAGAAGAAAATCCAGCTAAACGGAAATTTAAAACGCCATCAAAATTTTGAGCTTGATCGGCTTTTCCAAAAAGCTGACCCTGAAACTCAATTTCTTTTAACTCACCCTTTTTAATTCGGTCAAAAGACCAGGAACATCTTTGAGTTAATACTTGACTGCAGGCTGGAGAACTTGATTTAAGGATAAATCCCTGGGGAAAATTTAAAACTACCTCAACCTGCTCTAAATTATGACGTCCCTGATTTTTAATAAAAACAAAAAATGTATTTTCCTGGCCAACAATTTGTTCTGCATGCCGATAAAGCCAAAACCTAATGTCTTCATTTTCATTATCTGACTGATCTTTGTTAAAATAAAAAAGGCCTATCAGACTGATTCCCAGAATTAATATCAATAAAACAAATATAAAACCTAAAAAACTTGATCCTCTATTTTTTAGTTGATCTTCTTGCATATCAATATGTCCAGGCCTAGAGTATTCTTGCTTTTAAACAAAAGACTATTCTTGGCTTAATTGCTTAATTGTTGTTATTACTTGAGAACTTTCTTTTAACTTCTGGACATATAAGATGTGTGTACGACTGATTTGCATTTCACTTTCTGGATTATGAATCTCATCGCTTATATTTACCAAAGTAACCTGAGGTTGGGCTTCGACCCCCTCCTCTTCAGCTAGAGGTGTTTGTTGGACCTGCAAATAATAAACATCTCTTAAAACAACTGTCTGGGAGTTTTGTTTGACAATATGACCAAAATAAACACGGCCATTAGTTAAGAAAACTCCATACCAAACGCTTCCCTTAACTGGTGAAACAAAAATTGTCATTACCAAAAAGACAATAATCGCAACCAGAACAATAATACCTACAACTAGTAATACTAATCCTTTTTTTCCATTAGCTGCATTACCTTTTGATACTAATGGTTCGGATTTTTTCATTGCTTCTAACATTGTAATAAATTATTAACTTAATTAATTAAATATATTTTAACCTTTATTTATCTCTTTATAATTAAAATGTTTTTAGTTTCAAGGTTCTGGCAAAGCCAAGTTCTTATAAACATTAAGGGTTTTTCTAGCGCATTTTTCCCAAGTAAAATTTTTAACCCGTATTTGGCCTTTGGCAATTAATTTTTTTTGTAAATTTTTATCTCCCAATAAAACATATATTGCTTGGGCTATTTGAGCAACATTATAAGGATCAACTAAAATCGCTGCATTTTTAGCTACTTCAGGAATAGAAGAAATATTACTACTAACTATAGGGACTTCTTTGGCCATGGCCTCAAGGATTGGCAAACCAAAGCCTTCATAGAGCGACGGAAAGACAAATAAACTAGCTCCGCTAAAAAGTGTCCCTAAATCGTCGGCTTCAATATACCCTGGCAAGATAATATCATTTTTATAGTCTGAATCAGCTATTTTCGTTTTGATTTTTTTAAAATCATGTCCCTCGGCTCCAACCAAAACAAGTTGATATTTAGAAAAAATATTTTGATTAATTTTTATTTTACTTCCTGTATTAGATAAGGGCTGGATTAGCCGGTCCCTGAAACGTTCATAAGCTTCAATAATCCGCATAATATTTTTTCTTGATTCAAGAGTTCCCAAAAAAAACAAATAATTTTTTTGGATATTGTATTTCTTCTTTACTTTTTTGATTTCTGATAAAGTTCTTTTTTTAAAAAAACGTTGATCAATACCGTGATATATAATTTCTATCTTTTTCGCGTCTAAATTAAAGATTTCTTGCAAGTCCTTAGCGGTTGATTTAGAAACAGCGATTATTTTTTTGGCTTCTTTGAGAACATTTGGAACAATGGTTTTCAACAGACGAGATTTTTCTGGAAATGTTAATTCGGGAAATTTATAAAAAGCTAAATCATGAACAGTAATTATACCGGCCCCCTGATAAGAATGAGGAAGTGATATGTCTGGCGAATGAAAAACATCTAATTTTTCCCTGTCTAGTGTTGCATTGACTAAAAGATTCGAAAGACTTTCGGGCATTAAATTTTTATACTGAAGAAAAGGAAAAAATCTAATTAAAACATTTTTTTGTTTAAATTTATCTAATCTTCTCTTTTGAACTGAACGGTCAAAAAATAAAAAATAGGTGTTTCTTTTATCAATTTTTAACAAATGCCTGACTAATTGATATGTATAATGACCGAGTCCGGCCCCTTCGCCTTTTTCTGGGTGTAAAATTGTTCGACAATCAATACCAATACGCATAATATTATAATATTATACCTTTTTGTTTCATTCGTAAAGTGCTATAATGGGGATATTATGAGTTCAATTACCACTAATAAAAAGGCTTATCACGACTATGAAATCTTACAATCCCTTGAAGCAGGGATTGTCCTTTCTGGGCCTGAGGTTAAATCTATTAAGGGCGGACGAATTAACCTCTCTGGCGGTTATGTTAACATTGATTCAAAGGGGGCTGTTTGGTTAATAAATGTTCACGTTGACTCCTATGCTCCTGCGGCTCAAGTACAAAAAGATTATAACCCAACCCAAAACAGAAAATTACTTTTAAATAAAAAAGAAATTGCCTCTTTAATAGGCAAAATCAAAACCAAAGGGTTAACAATCATTCCTCTTAAGGTTTATACTAAACACCGTATTATTAAAATTGAAATTGGTTTAGTTAAGGGAAAGAAAAAGTGGGATAAAAGAGAAGACATAAAAAAACGAGAAACAAAAAGAAAAATAGAACAAAGTCTTAAGAATTATTCTTAATCTTCTTTAAACCTTTTAAAACGATATAAGCCATAACACCCCCTACTAGGGCGGTTACTAGTTGTGGCCAACTCATTATACTCGCTACCTTGGTGGCGACTTCTTTTTTTAAAAGCAAATTAATAACAACCGAACTAGTAGTAAAAAGGAAAAGAAACTTTAAGACGCTAGCCACAATTACTCCTAACCAATAATTTTTGTTTCTTAAATAGGCAAAGGTAATAATTAAAATCGCATTGGATAACATTATAAAAGGTATCATTGGGGCTAAAATGGCGGGTAATAGGCCAGTTGACAAAGCAATTACGCTGGGAATTAAACCAATTAAAAGAGCGTATTCTATTCCCAATAAAGAAACCGCAATAAAAAGAATTGCATTAACAATTGGTCCTGTAACGGGCTGAAAATGAAATAAAGGAGCAATGGTTATTACACTAGTCAAAAAAAGAAATGCTGTTAAATTAATAACCATTTTTTTATTTAAAATTAAGGTCTTAATTTTTTCCATAAATATAATTTTAAATTAATTAATGTTGTCCGGGAGGTAAAATTTTAACTCCCTGTTTTTTATTTTGTGAATATTTAGTGTGGCAAACCGAATGAATCTTTTCCTTTTTATTTAAAAATCCTTTATAAACCTTTTGAACTATCGGATTTTGGTGTGCTAATCTAATATTTTTTCTTTGATCAACCTTGTACAATCCCTTGGCCCGCCTCGCTCTAATTTCTGAATCAACTGGAACCGGCTGGCCTCCTCCGCCAACACAACCTCCAGGACATGCCATTACCTCAATATAATCATAAGCAGAAGGATTGCTTTTTAGCTCTTTTAAAATCCTTTTAGCTTGACCAGTGCCGTTAATTACAGCTATTTTAAGTGTTTGATTTTTGATTTTGATCTTGGCCCTTTTAATCCCATCCATTCCTCGAACCTGTTCAAATTCTACTCTTTTTAAAGGTCTATTGGTTATCTTTTCCGCCGCTGTTCTCAGGGCAGATTCCATTACTCCACCTGTTGCCCCGTAAATAACTCCCGCTCCAGAAGGAAAACCCAAGGGCGTATCCAGCTTTTGAGGAATAAGTTTTTTTAAATCAATCTTTTTCTTTTTAAAAAGACTGGCCAATTCTCTGGTTGTTAACACGTAATCTACCGGCAACAAACCATTAATTTTTAGCTCTTTTCTAGTAATTTCGTGTTTTTTGGCTACACAGGGCATAATAGAAACAACAATAATCTTCTTAGGGTCAATGCCTTGTTCTTTAGCCCAAAAAGTTTTTATTAAACCTCCTAAAATTATATGCGGCGAGCGAACAGTGGTTAAATTTGGAATAAATTCAGGAAAATAAAATTCAACAAATTTTACCCAAGCAGGACAACAAGCAGTAAACATGGGCAACCTTCCTTTTCCTTTTAGCCTTTTGATAAGCTCTTCTGCCTCTTCAACCGTAGTAAAGTCCGCTCCCACACTTACATCAAAAACTTTTTCTACTCCAAGTTTTTTTATCCCTGCCACTAATTTTTCAGTAATAAGCATACCTAAAGGAATGTCAAATTCTTCGCCAATACTTGTTCTAATTGCAGGAGCAAACTGAACAACAACTAATTTGTCTTTTTGTTGAAATGGTTTTTCAATTTCTTCAAATTCTCCAACTGCTTCAAAAGCACCAGCCGGACAATGAACAATACACTGTCCACAATAAATACAATCTTTGTTTTTATCTTTAGTGGGTAATATTTTTGTATAGACTCCCCTGTCTTTCATTTCTAAAAACCCGACTCCTTGTTTTTCACACATTTCAACACAATTATAACAATCAATGCACTTGGAAGAATCAAAAATAAGGGATTTCCCGAATTGATAAACTGGAAAATCTTTTTTCCTGTCAACAAATCGATTAGTCTTTAGTCTTTGTTTCTTTGCCAAATTTAAAAGTTGGCAACGGGCTTCCCAAACACAGTCATTACATTCTTCAAAATGTTGGGCAAAAATTAATTCTAAATTGATTCTTCTTGCTCTCCTGATTCTTGGCGTGTCAGTCATAATTTCCATACCTGGCTCAACTTTAATAGAACAAGATGTTTGTAAATCTTTAATACCTTTTATTTTAATAACGCAAATACGACAATTAGACTTTATCTCTAGGTCTGAATGATAACAAAATGCTGGAATTTCAATTCCATGTTTTTTGGCCACCTGAAAAATTGTTTGGCCTTCAAAAACCTGAATTTTTTTTCCATTAATAATTATTTGAAATTTTTTATTCATTTAGATTGAATGACCTTTTTAATTAAAGTTATAAACGGCAAAGCTACATTTTTTCCAAAAGGACAAAAACTGGTTTGATCTAGAACAAACAATAAATCCATAAGTGTTTTTTTGTCCAGTTGTTTTTGGTTTAAAATTTGCCTGACACGATAAACTCCCTCTCTACAAGGAACACATTTTCCACAATTCTCTTTAAAAAAGAAATCAATCCATTTTTTCATTAAAGAATTTGGATTGGTTTTTTTAAGATTATAAACAAAAATTGTCCCGACTCCGCCTGTTTTTTGGTTTAACTCCTTTGAGAGCAAAATGCGGCCACTGGCTCCTCCCCCTGCCTGAACAAAAAAGTCAAAATTAGGCCAATTATTTGTTTTTTTTAAAATCTGTTTTACGCTTAATTTTTCTGACAACTCATAAACGCCTGGATTCTTTACCCCGCCTAAAGAATAAAAGCGCGTCTTTTTATACTTATTTTGAATGATTTGGGCTATAGAATAAAAAGTTTCTACATTGTTGACTAAGGTAGGATAGCCCCAAAGTCCTTTTTCCGACGGATATGGCGGACGAGCTTGAGGAATAGGATCGTTTCCTTCTAATGTTTGAATTAAAGTAGTTTCTTCTCCACAAAGATATCCGCCTTGTTTTTTAAAAATTTTTATAGATAAATTATTAACCTTAATAATTTTTTCTAATGATTTTTTAAATTTCTGGTAATAGTCTTTACGAAGATAAATATAAGCGGAACTATGATCAATGGTTTTTAAAGCAATTCCGATTGCTTTAATTAATTCCTCTGGATAATTATGAAGAATAAAACCATCTTTAAATGTTCCTGGTTCTCCTTCAGATCCGTTACAAATAATATATTTCTTTTCTGCTTTGGTTTTCTTAACCATTTCCCACTTTAAACCAGTAGGAAATTCTGCTCCACCTCGTCCGGTCAGGCCAGAATCTTTTATTTTTTTAATTATATTTTGAGGATTCATAGATTATTTAAAAATCAAAAATCGGGGTACCCGGAATTGCACCGAGACTACATTCTCCCCGAGAACGCGTCCTACTGTTAGACTATACCCCGAGAAAATTAAGACCCTAGATTCATTTTCTTTTTTAAAGATTTTAAACACTTAGTACAAATCTTTATCCTCTTGCCAGATATCATTTTTGTCTGTAAATTTATATATTGTCGCCTCTTTGTGGCGATATTTGAATGGGATCTGGTAAAGCTTGTTTGTGTACCACGTCCACAGATTGAACAACTTCTTGCCATAATTGTATCTTTTAAATATTTTAATTTAGTATATAATATCTTAACACTTTGAACTTATTTAGCAAGTATGACTGAAATTTTTATTTATATCATCATTGTTCTCTCTGCTGTTTTCCATGAATATGCTCATGGTTGGGCAGCTTATCAGCTTGGGGATTCAACAGCCAAAGATGAAGGTCGCTTAACCTTAAATCCCCTTGTTCACTTAGACCCCATTGGGACAGTAATCCTTCCTCTTTTTTTATTATTTACCTCTGGAATGTTTCTTGGCTGGGCCAAGCCTGTTCCTTATAATCCTTATAATCTTCGAGACTTAAGATATGGAACATTAAAGGTAGCGGCAGCTGGACCAGGAGCGAATCTTTTAATTGCCTTAGTTATAGGCCTTATATTAAGGCTCTTTTTGCCAATCATCTCTAGCTATAGTATGGTTCTTCCGTCTTACCTTGGTTTTGTTGTTTACGTTAATATATTTTTAGCTTTATTTAATTTATTACCTTTTCCTCCTCTTGATGGTTCAAAAATATTCGCTGACCTCTTCCCCAATCAATGGAAATATTTTATGCAACTAGGGATGATGGGTATTTTTATTGCTCTTTTTATGGCCTTTTTTATACTTTCCCCTATTGCTAATTTTATTTTTAAAATAATTGTTGGGCAAGGATTTATATTTTAGACCTTGACTTTTAAAATAATTGCTTTAAAATATTATTTACAAAGATTAAACTCTATTAATTTATGCCAACAATTAATCAATTAGTCCGTAAAGGAAGAAAAAAAACTAAGAAGAAATCAAAAACACCTGCTCTGCAGACCACTTTTAATATTTTAAAAAGGAGAAGAAATGTCATAGCAAAAGGGCAACCTTTTTTGCGTGGCGTTTGTTTAAAAGTCACGACTCAAACCCCTAAAAAGCCTAATTCTGCTTTACGAAAAATTGCTCGAGTACGACTTTCTAATGGAATGGAAGTAACTGCCTATATTCCTGGAATTGGCCATAATTTGCAAGAACATTCTGTGGTTTTACTTCGTGGTGGACGAGT
>SDBT01010666.1_pt1 | contig 14816 bp, 7 predicted proteins | sample 2277101 | NCBI WGS metagenome assembly SDBT01 (sample SAMN10404973, study PRJNA504765) | marine sediment metagenome | isolation source: marine sediment core GS10_PC15, 103 cmbsf | place: Arctic Ocean: Southern Knipovich Ridge | collected 2010
GATTGTAATGGCTATGATTTTGATTTGAATTCTACAAGTACATTTGCAATAGGAGATGCGACAGCTGGTGGAAACAGTTTAACTTTGCGGAATATGACTCTTAAAGGTCTTCATGATACAAACTCTTTGGATATAAGTGATGATTGGGTGGTGTTTAATCACGCAGATTCCAGGTTGGTTTTTGATAATGTAAAAATCGACGGGCCTTTGTATTTAAACCAGCAGCAACTACAAAAAGTTTCAGGTGATTTTGAGTTTATATAAGATTATTTTAAGTAATTTTTGATTGTTTTTTCGGAGATAGTTGTGAAGAAGTTGACTTTAATTTTAGGGCTTTGTTGTTTTACAGGTTTCGGTTTTCTTAAACCTGATATTGAAATTGATGGAAGAGGTAAAAACTGGAACCTTCTAGAAAAAGGAAGCTTGACTGTTCCAACTGGGGGTAAGCTTGCTTTAAAAAGAATGGCTGTTGATAATTTGCAGGGGACAGCTTCAAGTAGTCGTTTGGTTGTGCATCACTCAACTTCACAATTGGTTCTAGAAAATTCTACCTTATCGTTAGATGGAAATTATTCATTTACGCAAGGCTCTCTTGTTGTAAAAGGTGACTGTACAATCACTGGTACAGCCGGAACATTATTTACTTTTAATGGCCACAACATTTTGATTGATGACAATTCTACGTTGAGAATTAAAAATGTGACATTTCAATCATCGCCAACAAGCAGGATAAGGCAACTTATTCGGTATGGAAATTCAAAGTCGAAATTTATTTTAGAAAACGCGACATTTAAAGTAGACAATGCACCGAGCGCTCTTTTGAGTAGTGGTGGCATGATGATGGTTGGAGGCAATTTGGTTATCGAAGGTAGTAGTGTAATCGATAATACAAGTACCTCTTCGATGCATGCGTTGTTTTTGGGAAATGGTTCTTACTCATCTTCAGATTGCAGGTTGGTTATCCGTTCAGGATCTAAGCTTACTGTGAACAATGCAGGGATTGTTTTCAAGAGTGTTGGCGTGGGAAGTTTGGACTTGTCAGGAGGGAAAGGAACTTTAGCTGTTGAAACTGGAGCAAACTTTTTGCCAGAGTCGCAAATAAATTTGGGTGGTAGCACATTTAATTTTGATTTTTCAAGTTTGTCAGGGATTTCAAAAACTACGACAAGCACCCTTAGTGGCACTCCTATCAATGGATCTCATGGTGCTGCGATAAATGATATTGATTGGAGTCCAAACGGACAATATTTTCTTTTGGGTGCTGCTAGTGAGGGTGGAGTTCAGGAGATGCGAGTATACGGTTTTGATGGAAGTAGTTTTACTCCCCTTCACGTCAATTTTCATGGAGCGGTTGTCAATTCGGTTTCTTGGCATCCAACAGGAGTGTTTGCGGCTATAGGGGGCCTTAGTGGACTCTCCGGTTATACTCATCGTCTATATAGTTTTGATGGAACTGAGACGACATCACTTTTGAGAAGTATGATAGATCATGGGTCGACGGTTTGGTCGGTTGATTGGAGCCCAAATGGAAGATATCTTGCTATTGGAGGAGAGCAGGGCACGGGTTCTTTTACGCATAGAGTTTATAGTTTTGATGGAAGCGTAACGGTGACACTTCCTGGTTGCAATAAAGATCATGGAGTTATTGTTTATTCAGTTGCGTGGAGTCCTAGCGGTAAATATCTTGCTATAGGAGGAGAACAGAGTACGGGTTCTTTTACTCATAGGGTTTATGGCTTTGATGGAATTAGATTGACTGAGCTTGTAAATTCTAGAGGAGATCATGGGAATGATGTGCGTTTGGTTGCTTGGTCTTCGGATGAAAAATTTTTGGCAATTGGGGGAGTTGTATCCGGTGGAGTCTCTCATAGAATTTACAGTTTTGATGGTAGTGGATTAACTGAAATTACTAATGAGAATCATGGGGATCCGGTTTATTCTGTTTCTTGGAGTCCAGAGGGAACGTTTTTTGCTATAGGCGGGGATCAGATTAATGGTTCTTTTACTCATAGGGTGTATAGCTTTAACGGCAGTAGCTTAATAACTCTTGTTAGTTTGAGTCACTCTATCGTGACAGGTGAAGAAATTAATTCAGTTTCCTGGTATCCAGATGGAAGATATTTTGCAGTTGGAGGTGTAAAGGATTCGGATGAGGACTATACTCATAGAGCCTATCCGTCTGTTTACTCAAGTTCAAACGCTGTCTTTCCGTTTCAAAATGCAACTTTGAATTTAGGAGGTGGAGCATTTAGATTAGACAATATAGAGTTAAAGGGTAATTAGGGAGAGTTGATGAGGAAAGTAATTTTATTTATAGGACTTTTAAGTTTTTTTGCTTTCGGGTTGCTTAAACCGAGTATCGAAATTGATGGAAATGGTAAAAGTTGGGACCTTATAACAAAAGGAAGCTTAACTGTTCCAACCGGAGATAAGCTTACTTTAAAAAGTGTGACTGTTAATAAATTGCAGGGGACAGTTTCAAGTAGTCGCTTGGTTATGAGTCACTCAACTTCACAATTGGTTCTAGAAAATTCTACCTTATCGTTAGATGGAAATTATTCATTTACGCAAGGCTCTCTTGTTGTAAAAGGTGACTGCACAATTACTGGTACAGCCGGAACATTATTTACTTTTAATGGCCACAACATTTTGATTGACAATAGTGCTACGTTGAGAATTAAAAATGTGACATTTCAAGCAGCACCAACTAGCGGGATAAGGCAACTTGTTCGATATGGAAATTCAAAGTCGAAGCTGTTGTTAAAGGATGCGACATTTAAGTGTAATAATGCACCGAGTGGGCTTTTGAGAAGTGGTGGGTTCGTGATGGTTGGAGGTGGTTTGGTTATCGAGGGTAGTAGTGTAGTTGACAATACAGGTACCTCTTCGATGCATGCGTTGCAGTTGGGAAATGGGTCTTATTCATCTTCAGATTGCAGGCTGGTTGTTTGCCCAAGCTCTAAGCTTACGGTGAGAAATGCAGGAATTGTTTTCAAGAGTGTTGGCGTGGGAAGTTTAGACTTGTCTGGTGGTGAAGGAACTTTAGATGTTGAAACTGGAGCAAACTTTTTGATTGAGACTTTAGTCAACTTAGATGGTAGCACATTTAATTTTGATTTTTTACGTTTGGCTGGACTTTCAAGAACTACGTTCAGTTCTATGGGGACCCCTATTGATGGAGTTCATGGAGGTAATTTGCGTGGGGTTAATTGGAGTCCTGATGGTCAATATTTGTCTGGATCTGGTGCAGGTACGTATAATTTTAAAGTCTACAGTTTTGATGGGGCAAGCTTTATCTCTCTTGGTAATTCTATAAATATTCATGGCGGCGCAGGAAGTCTTTATTCTGCTTCCTGGCATGCAACGGGTCTGTTTGTTGCTGTCGGGGGTGCTCGGGGAACAGCTAACTATACTAATCGGTTTTATGGCTTCGATGGAACTGCGACTACATCGCTTTTGGGAAGTATGTTTGATCATGGGGCTAGTGTTGTTTGGTCTGTTGATTGGAGCCCGGATGGAAGGTATCTTGCTATTGGAGGCAACTCTGCGTCAAATGTTACGCATAGAGTTTATAGTTTTGACGGCAGTGTGACGGTCACTCTTCCTGGTTGTAATAAGGATCATGGGTCGCAGGTTCGATCAGTTAATTGGAGCCCGGATGGAAAATTTCTTGCTATAGGAGGTTTTGAAGGAACAGGTGGTTATGAGATTAGAGTTTATAGTTTTGATGGAACCGGTTTAACAGAGCTTATCGGTTGTAGGAAAGATGTCGGGGTCTCGCCGCTGGTTGATCCGGTTGATTCAGTCTCTTGGAGTCCAGATGGAAAGTATCTTGCTGTGGGCGGTCAGGATGATGCTGATCCGGGGCCGGGGTATGATTTTAGGGTGTATAGTTTTGATGGAAGTAGTTTGACTTTATTAGATTTAAAAGATCATGGAGTTGGTGCTTTTGTTAGAACGGCGTCGTGGTCTAGTGATGGAAAATATCTTGCTACTGTCGGTGATAGTGGTTTGAGCACTAGGGTATACCTTTTTGATGGAAGTAGTTTAGGTTTGCTTGATGATGGAGACCATGGAGGAGGAGTTTTTTCAACTTCTTGGTATCCGGATGATAGATATTTAGCATTAGGAGGTTTTGCCATCGGTGGTATAAGTCACAGAGCTTATCCGTCCGTTTACTCGAGCTCAAATGCATTGGCCCAATTACAAAATGCAACTTTGAATTTAGGAGGCGGAGCATTCAGGTTGGACAATATAGAGTTAAAGGGAAATTAGGGAGAGTTGATGAGGAGAGTAATTTTATTTGTAGGACTTTTCAGTTTTTTTGCTTTCGGTTTGCTTAAACCGGACATAGAAATTGATGGAAAAGGTAAAGGTTGGGATCTTATAACAAAAGGAAGTTTGACTGTTCCAACAGGAAGCAAGCTTACTTTAAAAAGAATGGTTGTTGATAATTTGCAAGGAACAGCTTCCAGTAGTCGCTTAGTGATGCATCACTCAACTTCACAATTGGTTCTAGAAAATTCTACCTTATCGTTAGATGGAAATTATTCATTTACGCAAGGCTCTCTTGTTGTAAAAGGTGACTGCACAATTACCGGAACAGAAGGAACATTGTTTACATTTAATGGTCACAATATTTTGATTGATGATGATGCTACGTTAAGAGTTGAAAATGTGACATTTCAAGCAGTTCCAACAAGCCGGATGAGGCAACTTGTTCGGTATGGCAATTCGACCTCGGAATTGTTGTTAGATAATGCGACATTTAAGTGTGACAATGCACCGAGCGCTCTTTTGAGTAGTGGTGGCATGGTAATGGTTGGCGGTAATTTGGTTATTGAGGGTAGTAGTGTAGTTGACAACACAGGTACCTCTTCGATGCACGCCTTGTTTTTGGGAAATGGGTCTTATTCGTCTTCAGATTGCCGGTTGGTTGTTCGTCCAAGATCTAAGCTTACTGTAAGAAATGCAGGAATTGTTTTCAAGAATGTTGGAGTTGGAAGTTTGGGCTTGTCAGGTGGTGAAGGAACATTAGTCGTTGATACGTCTGCAAACTTTTTGATTGAGACACAAGTTAATTTAGGTGGCAGCACATTTAATTTTGACTTTTCGCGCTTGGCAGGAGTTTCAAGAAATACGTTAAGTTTTATGGGCATTTCTATTGATGGAGATCATGGAGCTACGGTAAATTCAGTTGATTGGAGGCCTGATGGACTGTATCTTGCGTTAGGTGGTTCTGTTGGTGCTGGAGGGTATACTCATCGAGTGTATAGTTTTGATGGGACGAGTTTTTCTCATGAAATTGCTTCTGCCAATATTCATGGAGCAAATGTTAATTCGGTTTCTTGGAACCCAACGGGAGCATTTTTTGCTATAGGTGGTGGTCAGGCCGCCGGAACTAATTATACTCATCGGGTGTACAGCTTCGATGGTACAGAGACGACATCTCTTTTGAGTAGTATTGTAGGTCATGGTGCTAATGTTAATTCGGTTGATTGGAGTCCGGATGGAAGGTATCTTGCTATTAGTGGTAGTCCATCATCAAATGTTACGCATAGAGTTTATAGTTTTGATGGAACTACAGCGACTACACTTTCTGCTTGCAATAAAGATCATGGGACAACTCTTTTATCAGTAGCGTGGAGCCCTAGCGGTAGATATCTTGCGATAGGTGGTGTTCAATCACCAACAAATGTTACGCATAGAGTTTATAGTTTTGATGGACTTGGATTAACTGAGCTTGTAAATTCTAGAGGAAATCATGGTGGTATCGTTAGATCGGTTTCTTGGTCTTCAGATGAAAAATATCTTGCAATAGCAGGATTTGAAGTATCTAACGTAAGCTATAGATTATACTCCTTTGATGGAAGTAGTCTGACTGAAGTTACTAACGGAAACGTAGGTTCCTTTCGGGTTGTTTCTTGGAGTTCTAATGGCCGTTATCTTCTTCTAGGAGGAGATAACGCAACACATTTTATTTATAATTTTGATGGGAGCAGTTTAATTCTGGTTGATGATGCAATCCACGGAGGGCAACCACTATCATTTTCTTGGTATCCAGATGATAGATTTTTGGCAATTGGAGGTGATTCTGGTACTGGTGGATTTACTCATCGAGCTTATCCATCCGTTTACTCAAGTTCAAACGCTGTAGCTCAGTTCCAGAATGTGACTTTGAATTTAGGAGGTGGGGCATTCAAGTTAGACGATATAGAGCTAAGGGGGAATTAGAAAAAGTTATAGAGTGTTGCAAATAAATTGTAGATTTTTGAAAAGCGATTTGATTAAAATGGAAAACGTCTGGAAAATTGAAAGATTTTTGAAGAGTATTAAAAATAAAGTAAGAGGAGAGGTTGGTATGAGGAAGCAATTATTTTTGATGATGTTATGTGCAATTTTTGTCGGTTTTGGATTTGTGCGAGCAGATATGACTATCGATGGTGGTGGAGGATCTCTTGAACTGAGCCCAACGGGAACTCTTGGTGTTGGTACCGGTGCAAAACTAACATTAAAAAATGTAACAATTGATAGCTTGTCTGGAAATGCAACAACTGGGCGATTGATTATGCACCACTCAACTTCTCAGTTGGTTCTTCAAAATTCTACCCTGTCTTTGGATGGAAACTATTCTTTTACACAAGGCTCTCTTGTTATAAAAGGTGATTGTACAATCACGGGTACAGCGGGAACATTGTTTACATTTCATGGTCACAACATTTTGATTGATGACAATTCTACGTTAAGAGTTAAAAATGTAACCTTTCAAGCAGCACCAACAAGCCGGATGAGGCAGCTTGTTCGGTATGGCAATTCGACCTCGGAATTGTTGTTAGATAATGCGACATTTAAGTGTGATAATTCACCGAGTGCTCTTATGAGTAGTGGAGGTATGATGATGGTTGGCGGCAACTTGGTTATAAAGGGAAGTAGTGTAATTGACAATACAGGTACCTCTTCAATGCATGCTTTATTTTTAGGAAATGGGTCTTACTCATCTTCAGATTGCAGGCTGGTTGTTCGTCCAAGGTCTAAGCTTACGGTGAGAAACGCAGGAATTGTTTTCAAGAATGTTGGAGTTGGAAGTTTGGACTTGTCTGGCGGTGAAGGAGCCTTAGTTGTTGATCACGGAGCAAACTTTTTGATTGAGTCACAAGTTAACTTAGGCAGTAGCACATTTAATTTTGATTTTTTACGTTTGGCAGGAATTTCAAGAACGACGTTTAGTTCTTTGGGGACCTCTATTGACGAAGATCACGGTGGAACGGTAAGAAATGTTGAATGGAGTCCGGATGGTCAATATTTGCTTTTATCAGGTAATGCCGGTACAGGAGAGTATGATCATAGAGTGTACAGTTTTGATGGGTCTAGTTTTTCTCACCTTATTGGTGCCGCCAATATTCATGGTCAAAGTCTCAACAAAGTCTCTTGGCATCCAGCAGGATCGTATCTTTCCGTAGTTGGAGATGAGAGTGGTCCTTCTTCTTATACTCATCGGGTATATAGTTTTGATGGCAATACGACTACGTCTTTGTTTGGAAGTGCAGGGGCGCACGGGGCTGATTCGTCGGCAATTGATTGGAGCCCCGATGGAAGGTCCATTGCTATAGGGGGAGAACAGGGCACGGGTTCTTTTACGCATAGGGTTTATAGCTTTGATGGGACTATCGCAACTACGTTATCTGGTTGTAATAAGGATCATGGTGCTACCGTTAGATACGTTAATTGGAGTCCTGACGGTAAATATCTTGCAATTGGTGGGTCTGTGTCGGGAGGAGTAACACATAGAATTTACAGTTTTGATGGAAGTGGTTTAACAGAAGTTTCAACTGGAAACCATGGGGCGACAGTTATGAGTGTTTCTTGGAGTTCTGATAGAAAATACCTTGCAATTGTAGGGAGCAGTGGTACAGGAACTAAAACTCAGAGGGTGTATAGTTTCGATGGTAGCAGTTTAACAGAGATTACTAATGAAAACCATGGGGCGCAGATTCGAGCCGTTAATTGGAGTTCTGATGGAAAATACCTTGCAATTGGAGGGGGCGTATCTGGTGGTACAGTGAGTCATAGGGTTTACAGATTTGATGGAAACAGTTTAACAGAGATTGCTAATGGAAATCATGTGGTACAGGTTAACTCAGTTTTTTGGTATCCAGATGATAGATTTTTAGCGATCGGAGGCAATTCCTCAACCAATGTGACTCATCGAGCCTACCCATCAGTTTACTCAAGCTCTCAAGCCCTGGCAGAATTCCAGACCGGAACTTTGTATTTAGGAGGAAGAACATTTCGTTCGAATAATTTGATTTTGAAGGCATCTTAAAAGGAGCTTTTATGAGGTTTTTTGCACCCTTCGACCCTTCCGATACGATTCCTAACGGAATCACTCGGGACAGGTGCTTTTCTACTTCGTAAAAACACTCAGGGTGTGTGGCAATTTGCTTTCAAAAGTTATAAAAAATGTGAGGGAAAGTTTAGTGTGGCAATTTGGTTTATAGATAATAAGAGGTAGATGTAATGAGTAAAAAGTTTTTTCTTAGATTGTTTTGTCTTTTCATAAGTTTTGGTCTTCTTAAAGCCGATTTGATTGTTGATGGTGGAGGTGGTTCCCTTGAATTAAGTAGAACATTTTCGGTGCAGATTGGCACTGGAGTAAAGATGACATTCAGGAATTTAACGGTTGAGAATTTATCCAGCGATCGTTTGATTGTAGACCATTCAACTTCTCAGTTGGTTCTTCAAAATTCTACTCTGTCTTTAGATGGAAATTACTCATTTACACAAGGTTCTCTTGTTGTAAAAGGTGACTGTACGATTACAGGTACGGCTGGAACATTGTTTACATTTCATGGTCACAACATTTTGATTGATGACAATTCTACGTTGAAAATTAAAAATGTAACGTTTCAAGCGGCACCGGCAAGTAGGATGAGGCAGCTTGTTCGGTATGGCAATGCAACATCAAAATTAATGTTGGATGATGCGACATTTAAGTGTGATAATTCACCGAGTGCTCTTATGAGTAGTGGAGGTATGATGATGGTTGGCGGCAACTTGGTTATCGAAGGTAGTAGTGTGATTGACAACACAGGGACCTCTTCGATGCATGCTTTATTTTTGGGGAATGGTTCTTACTCATCTGCAGATTGCAGGCTGGTTGTTCGTCCAAGATCTAAGCTTACGGTGAGAAATGCAGGAATTGTGTTCAAGAATGTTGGGCTTGGAAGTTTAGACTTGTCGGGTGGTGAAGGAGCCTTAGTTGTTGATCACGGAGCAAACTTTTTGATTGAGTCACAAGTTAACTTAGGCAGTAGCACATTTAATTTTGATTTCTCACGTTTGGAAGGAGTTTCAAGGACTACGTTTAGTTCTTTGGGAACACCTGTTGACGCCGATAACGGTGCTACGGTATGGGATATTGATTGGAGACCAGATGGACTGTATCTTGCGTTAGGTGGAACTGCTGGCGGGCCAGGAGGATATACTCAGAAAGTGTATAATTTTGATGGAAGTAGTTTTTCTAATTTAATAGAGGCAGCCAATATTCATGGAGGACATGTTCGTTCTGTTTCTTGGCACCCAACGGGAGATTTTTTTGTTATTGGGGGTTTACAGGGAACTTCTAATTATACTCATAGAGTGTATGGTTTTGATGGAACTCAGACGACATCGCTTTTGAGTGGTATTGTTGATCACGGGAGTGATGTTAGGTCGGTTGATTGGAGCCCCGATGGAAGGTATCTTGCTATAGGAGGAAATCAGGGCACGGGTTCTTTTACTCATAGAGTTTATAGTTTTGACGGGAGTGTAACTACTACACTTTCTGCTTGCAATAAAGATCATGGAAGTAGCCTTGAATCAGTAGCATGGAGCCCTTGCGGTAGATATCTTGCTATAGGAGGTTTTCAGGGCACGGGTTCTTTTACGCATAGGGTTTATAGATTTGATGGAATTGGATTAACTGAGCTTGTAAATTGTAGAGTGGATCATGGAGTTCAAGTCTACCAAGTTGCCTGGAGTCCTAGTGGGAGGTATCTTTCTATTGGTGGTAATGGATCATCAAATGTTACACACAGAGTATATAGTTTTGATGGTAGTGGACTAATTGAAGTTACTAACGGAGAACTTGATTCTGGGGCAAGGGTTAGATCTGTTTCTTGGAATTCTGATGGTCGTTATCTTGCGCTAGGAGGGGAGCCAGGTGCTACAATAACACACAAAGTTTATAGTTTTGACGGAAGTGATTTGACGGAGGTTGATAATGAAAGTCATGGGACGACGGTTTATTTTGTTTCTTGGTATCCAGATGATAGATTTTTAGGAATTGGTGGTGGTGATTCAGCCAGTGTAACTCATAGGGCTTATCCATCTGTTTACTCCAGCTCACAAGCCCTGGCAGAATTTCAGGCCGGCACATTGAATTTAGGAGGAAGAACGTTTAGATCTGATAATTTGATTTTGCAAGCATCTTAAAAATGGATTTATTTTTTCGAAGGTTTATTTAAAAGGCTAGAAAAAATGTGTGGGAAAGTTTAGTGTGGCAATATTAGTTTATAGATAGTAAAAGGTAGATGTGATGAGGAAAAATCTTTTTCTTAAATGGTTTTGTTTTTTCATAAGTAATTTTGGATTGCTTCAAGCTGATTTGATTATTGATGGTGGAGGAGGTTCACTTGAGTTAAGTGTAACATTTTCAGTACGAGTTGGAACCGGGTCAAAGATGACATTTAGGGACTTAACGGTTGACAATTTATCCAGCGATCGATTGATAATGAACCACTCAACCTCACAGTTGGTTCTTCAAAATTCTACTCTGTCTTTAGATGGAAATTACTCATTTACACAAGGCTCTCTTGTTATAAAAGGTGATTGTACAATCACGGGGACAGCTGGAACATTGTTTACATTTCATGGTCACAACATTTTGATTGATGACAATTCTATGTTGAAAATTAAAAATGTAACGTTTCAAGCGGCACCGACAAGTAGGATGAGGCAGCTTGTTCGGTATGGCAATGCAACATCAAAATTAATGTTGGATGATGCGACATTCAAGGTCAACAATGCTCCCGGTGCTCTTATGAGCAGTGGCGGGCTTCTGATGGTTGGAGGTAATTTGATTATCGAAGGTAGTAGTGTAATTGACAACACAGGGACCTCTTCGATGCATGCGTTGTTTTTGGGAAATGGTTCTTACTTGTCTGCGAATTGTAAGCTGGTTGTTCGTCCAAGGTCAAGGCTTACGGTTAGAAATGCAGGGATTGTGTTCAAGAATGTTGGACTTGGAAGTTTAGACTTATCGGGTGGTGAAGGAGCCTTAGTTGTTGATCCCGGAGCAAACTTTTTGATTGAGTCACAAGTTAACTTAGGCAGTAGCACATTTAATTTTGATTTTTCACGTTTGGCAGGAATTTCAAGAACTACGTTAAGTTCTATGGGCACTTCTATTGATGAAGACTGCGGGGGACAGGTTAATTCTGTTGATTGGAGACCGGATGGTCAATATTTGGCTTTAGGAGGGCAGGCCGGTACTGGGGGATATACTCATCGAGTGTACAGTTTTGATGGAGCTAGTTTTACTCATGAAATTGCTTCTGCCAATATTCATGGAGCAAGTGTTAATTTTGTTTCTTGGCATCCAACGGGACTGTTTTTTGCTATGGGGGGTGATCAGGCTGCCGGAACTAATTATACTCATCGGGTGTACGGCTTCGATGGTAATGAAACCACATCACTTTTAAGTAGTATTGTAGGTCATGGTGCGAGTGTATTTGCGATTGATTGGAGTCCAGACGGGAGGTACCTTGCTATTGGAGGAGGACAGGGCACGGGTTCTTTTACTCATAGAGTTTATAGTTTTGACGGAAATGTAACAGTAACACTTACTGGTTGCAATAAAAGTCATGGAGCTAATGTTTATTCAGTTGCGTGGAGCCCTAGCGGTAAATATCTTGCTGTAGGAGGGACGACGGGCACAGGTTCTTTTACTCATAGAGTTTATAGCTTTGATGGAATTGGATTGACTGAGCTTGTAAATTGTAGAGTAGATCATGGAAATCGAGTATTATCGGTTTCTTGGTCTTCAGATGAAAAGTATCTTGCAATATCAGGAGACGCTGCAGCTAGCCTAAATTATAGAATATACTCCTTCGATGGTAGTGGATTGACAGAGGTTGCTAACGGAGATTTAAGCTCTGACCCCTTAGATTCTGTTTCTTGGAATTCTGATGGCCGTTATCTTGCGTTCGGAAGAGAATCTTCTACGGATACAAGTAGAGTTTATAGTTTTGATGGGAGCAGTTTAGTTCTGGTTGTTACTGTAAACCACGCAGCCATAGCAGAATCAGTCTCTTGGTATCCAGATGATAGGTTTTTAGCAATTGGAGCTAGAAATAGTGCACCCCTTGGGGCTTATCCGTCGGTTTACTCAAGTACTCAAGCCCTGGCAGAATTCCAGACCGGTATTTTAAATTTAGGAGGAAGAACATTTCATCCGGATAATTTGATTTTGAAGGTGTATTAATTTGTTTTAAAAATTTACAAAAAATGTGAGGGAAAGTTTAGTGTGGTAATTTTGTTTATTGATAGCGACATGGAGAGATAATGAGAAAAAAACTTTTGTTAGCAGTTTTTTGTGGGCTTGCAAGTCTTGGGTTGCTGAAATCGGACATGGTTTTCGATGGAGGAGGTGGGATTCTTGATTTGAGTTCAACATTTTCCATTCAAGTTACCCCTGGAGCGCAATTAACGCTTAGAAATATCACCTTGGATAAGTTGAGTTTTACACGTTTGATAATGGACCATGTAACTTCCAAGATTGTTCTAGACGATTGTACGATAGTTCTTGATGGCGATTATACATTTACACAGGGGGCAATTGAAGTTTTAGGAAATTCTACCATTAGAGGAAGAGGGCATACATTTAACTTTCAAGGGCACAACCTGCTTATCAGAAAAGATTCTTCTTTGAATGTAAAAGACTGTTCATTTAAATATAATCCAACAACTTTAAATCCTAGATGTTTTAGGTTTGAAGATGAGACGGCGGCTCTTCATCTTAACTCTGGGACATTCAAAGTTGAAAATAATTTAGGGTGTATTTTTGTTGGTGGAAATCTGGTTATCGATGGAGGTAGTCTCATCGATAACAATCTAGGTTATGTAAGTGATTCTATAACCAATACTCATGCCGCGTTGCAGCTTGGAAATGGTGCCTACTCAGATGCTGACTGTAAGCTTATCATTATGCCGGAAGGTAAGTTGAAGATTAAAAATGCCGGTCTGATAAACCGAAATCTTTCAGCTACAACGATTATTGATGTTAACGGTGGCAATGGTGCTATTGAGTTTGACCCAACGCCAGGCGCGTTTTGTATGTTTAACAATCTTATTAACTTAAATGATGATCAGTTGAGTATTGTTGGAACGACAACGGCCTTGCACGGACAAATTGATTACAATATTTACAGTAGTGCAACCTCACTTCTTGATACAACAACAACTGCTACTGTTAACGATGTTTCTTTTCATCCTTCTTTTCAATATTACGTAACAGGCGGTGATGCAATTAATCCGGGTTCGGAGATTAATTTATATCAATGGTCGGCAGGAGCTCCGACGTGGCAAAATTTTGTGGAGCTAGGTGTGACGGTTACGGCGGTTGACTGGTCACCAAACGGTCAGTACATAGCGGTTGCTACGGCACTTAATGGTGGAGGTGCGGAAGTTTTTGTTTACAGATTTACAGCTCCTTCAACTTTAACTTTTGTTACTTCAATAGAAGTTGGCATAACTGTAAATAAAGTACACTGGAGTCCCGATGGTAGATATCTGGCTTTTGGAACAGCCGTTAATTCTGGTGTCCATGAGTTGTGGATTTACAAGTTTGACGGAACAAGTTTGACTTTGCATGCATCTAAAGATATTGGTGCCGATGTTTATGCGGTGAGATGGAGTTCTTGCGGGCAATATTTAGGTGTGCTAGAGCGGAATTATGCTCTTGATGATAATTATCTTAGAATATATGATATTAGTTTAAATTTAATAGTATCTCAAGTCATAGGCCCTAAGACTTTTTGGCCATATGCTTTGGATTGGTCGCCGGAGGGTAAATATCTTGTGGGGTTTATCAATTCAAGAATATATCTTTTTAACAGAGGAGCGAAAACGATTTCCGGGGTTCTCCAAAATTCTTCCGTTAGTATTACCACATACTACGATTACAAATGGTCTCCTAATGGAAGTTTCATAGTTGGGGCGGGTGTTGGCGCTGATAATTATTCTGTGGAGATATATAGATTTACAGGTTCCGCAGTAGATTTTGTAACAGGTGCCCTTGCTACTTCACAGATAGATATCGGAGCAGATTACTGTCATTCGGCGCAGTTGTTTATGTATGGTAATCCGTGGCAATATTACTTGAAAGCTAACGCGACAGAACCGTTAGTAATGGCCAGTGATAGAGCGTACCTTATAAATCTTACAGGACATACGCCGTGGTTGAAATTTGAAGATTCCTACATCGCATTGCAGAAGGATTTACTTTTGACAAACATTTCGCTAAGAACCGAGGGCAGTTAAGTTTAAAAAATTGACTTTTTTTGATGCACATTTCATGCTACGTAAAAGTTTTTAACGCTTAAAAAATATTTTTAGAAGAGAAAGGATTGTAGAATGAAGGATAAAATTAAAAGAAGGGTTTTGGGAGGATTACCTTTGTTTTTTCTAGGGGGTTTTTTGTTTGCTTCCTCTGGAGCAGCACCTAACAATACTGTTGTTATCGATGGACAAGGAAACCGATTGAATTTGTCTAGCAC
>SDBT01010668.1_pt1 | contig 14815 bp, 12 predicted proteins | sample 2277101 | NCBI WGS metagenome assembly SDBT01 (sample SAMN10404973, study PRJNA504765) | marine sediment metagenome | isolation source: marine sediment core GS10_PC15, 103 cmbsf | place: Arctic Ocean: Southern Knipovich Ridge | collected 2010
AGGTGAATCAGCCGCCGATTACATGGTCCGCAACTGGGTGAGCTTTACCGAAATGTCTGGCGATCACATCGTCGAGCAGCATGTACATAACCTCGATGTCGCCAACTGGTTCATAGGTCATCCGCCTATCAGGGCTATTGGTTTTGGCGGACGGGCTCGCAGAAAGACCGGCGATCAGTTCGACTTTTTCAGCGTTCAATATGATTATAGTGACGACTGCCACATTCACAGCATGTGCCGTCAGATAGATGGCACCTACAGCAGGGTCAGCGAACACCTGATTGGGACCGAAGGTTCTGTCTGGGGTGGCGGTGCGATACAATCGAGTAAAAATATCGAGGCGCCGGAATTTCCGGAACACGAAGGACCTTATGTGCAGGAACATGTCGATCTGCTCAATAGTATCATCGAAGGAAAACCAATTAACGAAGCCCGTAACGTAGCAGAATCCACGCTGACGGCTATCATGGGACGGATCGCGTCCTATACCGGACAATTGATCCGATGGAGCGAGTTGACTGATCCAAGCATTAATTCGCCCTGGTACAACCTGACTCTAAAACCAACGGCTTTGGATTTTGAGACCGACAGTGTTGTTGCTCCTGCTGAAAATGTGATTGCAGTACCCGGAAAAGAAAAAGAAGAAAAGAAAGAGTCTTAGCAAAACATTTTCATGAAAGACTTTTTCCCTTGTAAACTGTGCCGGTCAGGTGACACGGTGGGTTATACACAGAAAGGAAGCTAAATGGCCCTGTTGTTAGGATATGACGTAGGAAGTTCTTCGATAAAAGCTACCCTTATGGACGCTCAAAGCGGTGAGGTTCTTGGCAGTGCGACTTCACCATCAAAGGAGCTTGAGATAATCGCCGGTCAATCCGGTTGGGCCGAGCAGCATCCGCATACATGGTGGGAACATGTCAAAAAAGCCACAGCGATTATCAACTCGGAAGCTAAGTTCCAGCCTTCCGACATCAAGGCAATCGGCATCTCATACCAGATGCACGGATTAGTAGCCGTCGATAAAACCGGCAGCGTTCTACGGCCATCAATAATCTGGTGTGATAGTCGAGCCGTTGGGATAGGCGAACAGGCAGCGTCAGAGATCGGCGAAAAGAAATGCCTCGAAACCATGCTAAATCTTCCCGGTAACTTTACGGCTTCGAAACTAAAATGGGTTAAGGACAACGAGCCTGACATTTATTCGCGTATTGACAAGATCATGCTGCCGGGTGACTACATTGCGATGAAGATGACGGGAACAATTGCCACAACAGCGTCGGGACTTTCAGAAGCTATATTGTGGGACTACCGTTCAAACCAACTCGCCGAATTAGTGCTGGAAAACTATGGGATCAATGCCGATTTGATTCCTGAAACAGTCCCGACCTTTGGCGAACAGGGTGAACTAAGTTCCGAAGCGGCAAAAGAACTTGGCCTTTCGGCGGGGACAAAAATCTCCTATCGCGCCGGAGACCAGCCCAACAACGCGCTTTCACTGTCGGTGATGGAGCCGGGCCAGATTGCCGTTACCGCGGGAACAAGCGGGGTTGTTTATGGTGTGAGCGACAAGGCAAATTACGATCAAAAATCCCGGGTGAACGTTTTTGTCCACGTTAATCATAAATTCGAAACACCAAGATACGGAGTATTACTTTGCGTAAACGGAACCGGAATCTTAAATAGCTGGCTAAAGCATAACTTTGTCACCACAAATGACAGCACTCTGAGCTATGAGCAGATGAACGACCTTGCCGCACAGGCGCCGGTTGGCAGTGACGGTCTTGTAATTTTGCCATACGGAAACGGCGCGGAGCGAACCCTGGAAAACAGAAATATCGGCGCTTCGGTACACGGATTGAATTTCAATATACATAAGAAGGCTCACTTTCTCAGGGCCTCGCAGGAAGGCATCGTCTTCGCACTTAACTACGGTCTCGGGATAATGAACGACATGGGCATCGCATTAACCACCGCCAAAGCCGGCAATGCCAACATGTTCCTGAGCCCCCTGTTCGCGCAGGCGTTTGCTACCGTAACCAACACAAGCGTCGAACTCTATAACACCGACGGCTCACAGGGTGCCGCACGCGGCGCTGGAATAGGCGCTGGGATTTACGATAACCACGAAGATGCTTTCGTAGGTCTTAACCGCCAAAAGGTAATCGAGCCGCAAGCCGATTTGCAAGCCGCATATAAAGATGCTTACGAAAGATGGCTCGAAGTTCTAAAGTCACAATTAAAACAGCAATCATAAATTTGGACGTTAATCAAAATAAGGAATAATTAAATGTCAGAATATTTTCCAGAAGTGAAAAAGATTCAATACGAAGGGCCCGATTCCAGGAAGCCGCTTGCTTTTAAACAATACAATTCGCAGGAGAAAGTTCTGGGTAAAACTATGGCTGAGCATCTGCGATTCGCGGTTTGCTACTGGCACACTTTTAAGGGCCTCGGCAATGATCCGTTCGGTCCGGGTACCATGATTCGCAATTATAATGATTCGGCCGATCCGATGAAGGTCGCGGACATGACGCTCGAAGCGGCGTTTGAATTCTTCACGAAGTTAGGCGTTGAGTTCTGGTGCTTCCATGACCGTGACATCGCTCCCGAAGCCGACAATCTTGCCGAGACTAATCGCCGTCTCGATGTAATCGTGAAAAAGGCAAAAAAGCTTCAGCAGGATACCGGTCTTAAACTTCTGTGGGGTACAAGCAACATGTTTTCGCACCGACGTTTTATGGCCGGGGCCGGGACGAATCCATCACCCCAGGTCTTTGCTTATGCCGCCAGTCAGGTTAAAAAGGCTATGGAAATAACTCATGAACTCGGGGGAGGCGGTTATGTATTCTGGGGCGGTCGCGAAGGATACGAGACACTGCTCAATACCGATCTCAAGCGAGAACTCGACCACATGGCGCTGCTCTTAACAATGGCGGTCGATTATAAGAAAAAGATAGGCTTCGAAGGGCAATTCTACATCGAACCCAAACCAAAAGAACCTTCAACACATCAATATGACTTCGATGCCGGTAACTGCTTCGGATTCCTTCAGAAATACGGTCTGGTGGATGATTTCAAACTAAACATCGAGTCCAACCACGCGACTCTGGCTGGCCATACGTTCTGCCATGAATTAGCCTTCTGTGTAGCCAACGGAATACTCGGTTCGGTTGATGCCAATCGCGGCGATTTGCTGTTGGGCTGGGACACGGACCAGTTCCCCTCCAACATTTACGAAACATCGCAAGCGATGTACATAATTTTAAAGGGTGGCGGGCTTACAACAGGCGGTCTTAATTTCGACGCCAAGCTGCGACGCCAATCCATCGATCCGGTCGATCTTTTCTACGGTCATATCGGCGCAATGGATTCATTCGCTCGCGGACTCAAGATCGCCGCGCGTCTAATTGAAGATAAAGCTCTTGAAAATGCCGTCAACGAAAGATATGCCGGATGGGGAGAAGAATTGGGTCGCAATATCGAAAGCTCGGCAATGGATTTCGAGCAATTGGAGGCTTATACTCTCGAACACGGTGAACCGCAGATCAAAAGCGGACGACAAGAATTGTTCGAGAACATAATCAACGACTACATTTAAAGCCGGATTTCCCGGATGAAGTCGTGCAAACAAAATGAGATTTATTAGAATAGAGTTTATAGAAGGCGTTTGATTGAGTCTAAATAGTATGCAGGTATCGAGGCCTAATAAGAATCTTTTTTTATGAAGTTGGAGATGATCATGGAAACTGAAGCCGGCAAAAAGAAAATGAATCGGCGTGATTTTGTGCTATCAAGTGCGGCAGGAGTAGCGACGTTTACAATTGTTCCGCGTCACGTCCTTGGAGGTCCGGGCCACACGCCACCAAGTGAGAAACTCAACATCGCCGGTATCGGCGTCGGCGGCCGAGGAGCAGGAGATATTGGCGAGGTCAGCAGCGAGAACATCGTTGCCCTGTGCGATGTGGACCAGGTTCGCGCCGCTGATACGTTCAAACGCTATCCCAAAGCCAAAAGGTATACCGATTTTCGCGTCATGCTGGAAAAAGAACACAAGCTGATCGACGCCGTGGTAGTAGCTACTCCGGATCATACTCACGCCGTCGCAACCATGGCGGCAATCAAGGCTGGCAAGCATGTCTATTGCGAGAAGCCACTAACGCACTCGGTTTACGAAGCCCGCAAGATCACCGAGGCCGCCCGCGAAGCTAAGGTGGCCACCCAGTTGGGCAACCAGGGGCAGGCTTCTGAAAAGGCCCGCGTTTTGCAGGAGTTGATTCTTGACGGCGCCATCGGAAACGTACGCGAGATCCACGGCTGGTCTAAACGAAAGAGCTTTATCACGTCGCGCGGTGTCGCTCGTCCTAAAGAAACTCCGCCCATACCAAATACTTTGGATTGGGATATGTGGCTTGGCCCGGCGGCCTATAGACCGTACAACCCTGCATACTTGCCGTTTAAATGGCGTGGGTGGTGGGACTTCGGGACTGGTGTCCTTGGTGACATTGGGTGTCATCAGTCTTCGGCAATCTTCAAGGCCTTGAATCTGAGCCATCCTGAGTGGATCGAAGCCTGCTCGACGAATGACATGTCGCCGCCCGAGATTGCAGAGGAATCGGCGCCGCTTGGTTCCATCGTCCGCTATCATTTCGGCGCCAGAGGCTCTCGACCGCCGGTCGATATGACCTGGTGGGACGGGGGGATGATACCGACGCGGCCGGATGAATTAGAGCCGGGGCGCAGGATGGACGGGCGTGATGGCAACTTGTATATCGGGGATAAGGGAAAGATTCTCGGCCATAGGCTGATTCCGGAATCTAAAATGAAAGAATACGGGTCGATCCCCAGGATCCTTGACCGCTCACCGGGCCATCACCAGGAATGGATCGATGCCTGCAAAGGTGGCAAAGCCGCCGGTTCAAACTTTGTCGATCATGGCGGCTTGCTTAGCGAGGTCATATTACTGGGCCTGATCGCCATTCGTACTAAAGAGAAACTCTACTGGGACGGTGAGAACATGAGGTTCACTAATAACGAAAACGCCAATCAATACCTCAATCCTCCTTATCGCAAGGGATGGACACTATAGAAAGCCCAACTAAAGTATTGTTTGTTCACATAATACCAGCGAGTCGATTATGAAAGGGATGAATCATGTTTATCAGAATTTTATGGAAATCTAAAATTTATCGAAATCTTTTGCTGCTGAGTCTTATCGTAAGTGTATTAAGCTGCGCTGGTTGTGTACCGTCCCAACCGTTACCAGAACCGTCCCAACCGTTACAAAGTTTAGACTTCAAGCCTGCGGATTCCCCGCTGATGACGCGATGGGCAAAAGATGTTTCGCCGACAAACGCACACCCGGAATATCCGCGACCGCAGATGGTGCGTAAGGACTGGCTTAACCTAAACGGCTTATGGGAGTATGCCATCAAACCGGAAAAGGTAAAGAGCCCACCCGAAGAATTTGACGGTGACATATTGGTCCCCTTCCCCGTCGAATCGGCGCTTTCAGGCGTTCTCAAGCGGGTCGATAAGGAAAATCGACTGTGGTATAAGCGTTCCTTCGCTGTCCCAGCCGCATGGAAAGATAAGCGTGTACTGCTAAACTTCGGTGCCGTTAACTGGGAAGCAACGGTCTGGATTAACAACAAGCTCGCAGGAACTCACTTTGGCGGCTATGATCCTTTCTCATTTGACATAACCGACAAGCTAACGAACTCCGAGCAGCAAACAATCATGCTCTCGGTCTGGAATCCTTCAAGCCAGGGCAATCAAGCCCGTGGTAAACAACAAAGAAAGCCCGGGGGCATCAATTACACACCGAGTACTGGAATATGGCAAACAGCATGGCTGGAACCTGTTGACATAATGCATATCAAGTCCATAAAAATCGTACCCGATATCGATAATGCCCAGGTTCTGGTAACCGCAAAATGCACTGATGTAGAAACCGGCTATACTATTGAGGTCACTGCCAAAAAACCCGGTTCGCTATTTGGAAAAATGAAAGCCAAAGGCGGCCCGGATGAGAAGATTACAATTGCAATCGGGAAACCAAAACTCTGGTCGCCCGATTCGCCATTCCTTTACAATCTAAAAGTAGTACTCAAAAACAGCCGGGGCAAAGTAGTTGACCAGATCGACAGCTACTTCGGAATGCGAAAGGTTTCATTAGATAAAGACAGCAAAGACGTAACGCGCATCCTCTTGAACAATAAACCTCTTTTCCAGTACGGGCCTCTTGATCAGGGCTTCTGGCCGGATGGTCTTTATACCGCACCAACGGACGAGGCCCTTCGCTATGATATAGAAATCACGAAAAAAATCGGCTGCAACATGTTACGTAAGCATGTCAAAATCGAACCTCAGCGGTTCTACTACTGGTGCGACAAACTCGGAATTTTAGTCTGGCAGGACATGCCAAACGGTAACAACAAAACCGATGAATCCAAACAGCAATTTGAAAGGGAGTTGACACGGATGGTTGAAACGCACTTCAACTCACCTTCAATTATTATATGGGTGCTTTTCAACGAAGGTTGGGGCCAGCACGATACTCCAAAGCTGTCCAAATTCATCAAGCGACTCGATCCCTCGCGACTTGTCAGTAATGCAAGCGGCTGGGCAGACCGGCAGGTTGGTGACATCCATGATAAACACAAATACCCCGGCCCGTTAAAACCAAAGAACGAGGAAAAACGCGCAGTAGTTTTGGGCGAATTCGGCGGTTTCGGCAGAGCCGTTCCGGGGCATCTCTGGAGAGAAGATAAAAGCTGGGGCCATCACGGAAAAACCAATACCGAAGAAGAGATGACTGGGAACTATCTCGAACTGCTGGAAAAACTTAAACCCATGATTGCCGATGGTCTTTCGGCCGCGGTTTATACCCAGACGACCGACGTTGAAACCGAGGTAAACGGTTTTATGACCTACGACCGGGAAATTTTCAAAATGGATAAAGAAAAAATCACAGCGGCCAATAAAAGTCTGTATGAAGCGGCCCCGAAGTAGGATTTACACATTAGAGCCCATGCGGTTTTGTGTCGTGTGGGCTTTTTTTTTGCCTAAAAAACAGATGCTTATGCGTCTTTTATGTAGCGACATTTGGCCAATAAACACCCTTGGACGTTTTATAAGACCATAAATGAGGTTTGCTTATGATATGAAGTGGACTTCTAAGCCGCTTTTGTATAAAATGCAGGTTTTAAGAAAATCGATTATTTGAATTAAGGAGTTAAAAGTAACATGTCCAACAAAAGTATCCACTCAGCTGTAAAAATAAGTCTTTCAATCGCTCTTGTCCTTGTACTGTTCGTTACCTCTTGCAAGAAGACCGAGGATGGCAACTCCGAGAACGGAACTAACCAAACCAATGGAGAAAAGAACACTTCCATTGTATCGGGCAACTCAGATTTGGTGCCCTTGCCGCTTGTGCTGCCTAAGGCGATGTTCGTCGGAACACCCCAGAACATGGAGGGTGTGACACATCTTGCCAAGCCTCTGGGGCGACCTCGGGATCCATTCCTGGCCCCGAAGGGCACTACTAATGTCTCATTCGGCAAGCCCGTCACCTGTGTCTCTGATCCCGAGCCGATCATAGGCCAGATTTCTTATATAACCGACGGCGACAAAGAAGCCTCAGACGGTAGTAACGTCGAACTCGGTCCCTTCCTGCAAAACATCGTCATAGATCTCGGCGCCGAGTATGAGATTTACGCTATCCTCGTATGGCACTTTCACAAAAATGAACGCGTCTATTTCGATGTGATTGCCCAGCTCGCCAGTGATGGCGATTTCATAGACAACGTTACGACCGTATTTAACAATGACATCGACAACTCAGCCGGTATGGGGACGGGGACCGATATGCATTACGTGGAAACCAACGAAGGCAAACTCATCGATGCCAAGGGTTCACGCGGTCGTTATGTCAGGCTCTATAGCAATGGTAATAACAACAACGAACTAAATCACTACATCGAAGTGGAGGTCTGGGGCAAACCGGTAAAATAACATGATGCGCAAATGCTGGATAATGTTTTGTCTGTCGCTTCTTGCAACAGCTTTTTTGCTGTCTGCGGTTTCATGCCGCAAGCAGCCTCAGACAAATGCCCAGGACAGCAACCAGCCCGAAAAAGGTACCGGTTCAATCGAGCCTGCCAATGACAAAGTTGTTCAGCTTGCTTTTGAACTGCCGGATTTCGCCTACCGAGGCACCAAGCAAAACATTTTTGTTGAGAACCTCGAACCTATTTCAACAAAAGATCGAGAACCGTTTTATGCACCTCTGGGGACTAAAATTATCTCCTTAGGAAAACCCGTAACCAGTTCACCGGATACCGATCCGATCGAAGGGCAGGTCTCCTATATTACCGACGGTGTAAAAGAGGCTTCAGGCGGCAGTTACGTCGAGCTTGGCCCCTTCCTGCAAAACGTCACCATAGGTCTCGGCGCTGAGTATGAGATTTACGCCATTCTCGTATGGCACTTTCACAGTGAACCTTGTGTTTATTTTGACGTCATAGTGCAGGTCGCAGATGATCCGGATTTCATTAGCAACGTCCGAACACTCTTCAACAATGACATTGACAACTCGGCTGGTCTGGGAACCGGAACCGATAAGCACTATGTCGAGAACCACCGGGGAAAACTCATCGATGCCAAAGGAACCCGAGCAGGCTATGTCCGCTTATATAGCAATGGCAATAACATTAACGAACTAAACCACTACATCGAAGTGGAGGTCTGGGGCAAACCGGTAAAATGAAATGCCCAACAAGATGGTTCTTCCTCTTTCTGGCCGTTGTCGCCGTGGCGGTTGTATTGCGCGTACCGAAATTGAATTTACGTCCGATGCACGGCGACGAAGCAATCCATGCCGTCAAATTCGGTGACGTACTCGAAAAAGGCAGCTATGTCTATGATCCCAATGAATATCATGGTCCTACGCTAAACTTTTTTACTTTGATTCCCGCCTGGATAAGCGGTGCTAAAAATATCCAGGAAGTAACAGATTTTACCTGCCGAATAGTGCCCGTATTTTTCGGAGTACTGACAGTATTACTGCTCTGGCTGCTCGCCGATGGTCTGGGAAAAGCAGCCACTATAATCGCCGCTGTCTTCACAGCTATATCGCCGGCATTTGTATTCTACAGCCGCTATTACATACAGGAGATGCTGCTTGTCTGTTTTACGCTTGGAATAATCGTCTGCGGATATCGCTATATTAAAAGCAGAAAAATAATCTGGGCTGTTCTGACAGGAATATCTCTTGGTCTTTGTCATGCAACCAAGGAAACCTGTATTATAGTTTTCGCCTCAATCGCGGCTTCGTTGATTCTGACATTCCTTATCGATCGCCGTCAAAGCCATAAGAAAATAACATCCATCATAAAACCGCGAGATGGGATTATCGCTATTGCTGTAGCCGTGATAGTCTCTGCTTTGTTTTATTCATCCTTTTTTACAAATCCCACCGGCGTTCTTGATTCAATCCGTACCTATCTAACCTATTTCGATCGCGGTTCGGGAAACAGTGTTCACATCCATCCGTGGTATTACTACTTAAAGATGCTCATATACTGGCAATTCGCAGACGGTCCCATCTGGACCGAAGTTGCAATAATCATCCTTGCCGTCATAGGTATCATAGCCACCTTGGCCAGGAAAATCGGTGACGCCAATATCCATTTAGTGCGATTCATCACTTTCTATACATTGATCATGGCAGTCGTATATTCTGTAGTACGGTATAAAACACCCTGGTGCCTTTTAGGTTTTCACCATGGAATGATCCTTCTGGCCGGCGTCGGAGCAGTGACAATCGTGAGGCTCGTACCGAAGGTATTGCCCCGTCTGATTATCGTGTTAGTATTAGTAGGAACCTCGGGGCATCTTCTCTGGCAGTCGTATCTCGGTACTTACAAATACTACGCCGACAGTCGCAATCCACACGTCTATGCCCATCCGACCACCGATGTTTATACGGTCATCGAGCAACTCGAAGAACTTGCGCAAGTTCACAAAGACGGTAAACGAATACAGATTCATTTTATCTGTCCGGGTTGTGATTACTGGCCGTTGCCCTGGTATCTGCGTTCGTTTGCAAACATCGGCTACTGGACCGAAGTTACCGATGAAGTAACTAAAGCATCGGTTATTATCACATCTGAGAAGCTCGGCGATCAGATCATAGAAAAACTCTATGAACTGCGACCTCCAGGACAAAAAGAACTCTACATTCGGCTGTTCGAGAATGATATATATCTTCGACCTCAAAACAAACTCCAGGGCTATATCCCGTTTAGCCTTTGGGACCAATTGCAGCAATACCGTGCGAATCAAACCGAGAAACAACAGACCAAATCACAATGATCCCGAAAAAACCCAAGATGAACCTGCTCGATAACGACCTTGACCAACTGCAGGGGACGCACCGATTCTCACACGAGGCGATGGCCACCAACTTCAATATCTTCATCGCTTATGACGATGCCGAATATGCCCGACAAGCGGCCCAGGCAGCATTTACAGAACTTGATCGGCTCGAAACCCAACTTAGCCACTTTATTGAAAACAGCGATATCTCAAGGATTAACAATCTTCCCGCCGACAAATCACTTGTAATTGGCCTTGAGACGTTCAACTGCCTGCAAATAGCCGTTAAGATGCACTATCAAACCAATGGTGTCTTTGATGTCACCGTTGGAACGCTGATGAAATGCCTTCTGAACAAAGATAAAAGCGTTCGCTCGCCGTCAAAAGAAGAACTCGACCATGCCCTCCGACTAACCGGAACACAATTTATAAAATTAGACGAAACCAACTTTGCCGTACAATTAGACAGGGCACCTCTTAAAATTGACCTTGGCGCAATAGGTAAAGGCTATGCCGTCGATAAAATGGCTGACCTGCTTGGACAATGGAGTATTTACAACGTCCTTATCAGCGGCGGTTCAAGTTCGGTCCTTGCCGTCGGCTGTCCACCAGATGCTAAAGGCTGGCCGCTTACAATAAGCGATCCAACCGACCGTGATAAGAAACTTGTTCAACTGTGTGTCACAAACTGCGCACTAAGCGGCTCGGGTCTGGAAATTGGACGACATATAATAAACCCGCGAACCGCAGAACCGGTTGATGGCAAAATCGCCGCCTGGGCCTGCGCGCCCGATGCCGCTACCGCCGATGCGCTGTCAACAGCATTTATGGTAATGAACGACGAAGAGATCGTAAACTTCTGCAAAAAACACAGTGACATCTGCGCAATGTTTATTCCAAAGGATAAAAAGAAAAACACACCGCTTGAGCCTGTGCGATCCGGCAACTGGCAAAAGTTCATTCGGCAATAGAACAGATGATTTGGCGTCCGCTCATTTCTTTTTCTTAATCCGCCTCTTGATGGCCAATAACTCGAACAGTACAGGTATCGGTGTCTTGATCACGGAAATCCGGCTGTCCAGATCGCAAATCCATTCGATCGGAAACTCTTTGATACGATACCCGGCCTTTTGGGCACGAAGAATAACCTCAATATCAAACATAAAACCATCACTGACACATTCGGCATAGACTTTACGTGCCACGTCACCTCGATACACCTTGAAGCCGCATTGGCTATCGGTAATACCTTTGGGCAGCGTGAGTATTTTATCTATTAACCGGTGAAAGAGCTTTGACGTCTGTCTGCGATGCCAGGGCTGTTCCTGTTGAATGTCACTGGCCAGCAGCTTTCGCGAACCGTGTGCGATATCACATTGGTCCCTTGTTATCATCTGAATTCCCAGGAGCACATTTCCAAAAGGAACGCAGCAGCCGCTGTCGGCAAACATAACATATTTGCCCTTGCTCTTTAGTATGCCGGTCCGAACGGCGTAGCCTTTACCGCGATGGCGTTCATATCGAATTACCTCAAGAGAGATTCCAGAAGGTAGCACTACCCCGCCTTCGTGGGCACTGTCACTGGTTTTATCACTGCTACCGTCATCGACGACAATGATTTCGCCCGTAAAGTGATTACCCTCCATGAACTCGGCTGCGGTCTTAACATCTGTGACGATTTTGCCATCTTCGTTAAAGGCCGGTATGACAATAGATAAATCCATTTAGAAAAATCTCAAAAAAGCCACAACCTTAGCGACGGAAAGTATATACGCCTGTTCTTCGTTCCAAACCGATGCGAACTCAGATCCATTATTGTATTACCCTAATCTACTTTGCCTACTAATCCGATTAAAATATAATATTCTTCTGCATTGTTCAACCTTACGGTTGCGGTCCAGGCGATGACCAAAATCGAATTCGACATCCGAACAGGAAGTTCCAGCTGAGATTATCAGCACCGGCCGGGATCATTCTAACCCAAGACCCTCCCAAAAACAAATGGCTTAAGGAATAAGATGAAGTACTCTATCTCTGGCATAGTATTCAACCGTGTCAATGTCTTCTCGTGTCGGGCGTCGATTGATATTGCTGTGTTCGTTTGCTTTGTAGCATGGGTGGTACTGGTCCATGACATTTATTGCAGTCTTTTTGGAGATTTCATCGGCTAAGAAATCGATTATTTCAAAGCTGCCCGCTAAGTTATCCGGAAGGACCAAGTGTCTGATTAAAAGTCCGCGCACTGCTAATTCGTCCACGATGTGCAAATCACCTACCTGTCGATGCATCTCTTTGACCGCGGTCCGGTTTATCTGTGGATAATCGCCGGCATCGGAAAGCTCGGCTGCGACTGAATCGTCCGAGTATTTCATATCGGGCATGTAAATATCAATAAGACCATCGAGCAATTTCAACGTCTCCACCGAATCGTATCCGCCGCTGTTATAGACAATCGGTACGCTGAGCCCCTGCCCCCGCGCTAATTCAATCGCCGCTGCAACCACGGCCGCAACATGGCTTGGTGTCACAAAATTGATATTGCTACAGCCTTTAGCCTGCAAATCGAGCATCATATTCACAAGCTGCTCAATACTAACCACCCGCCCGCTGCAACCGTGGCTGATATCGTAATTCTGGCAAAACACACACCGAAGATTACACCCGGCAAAAAATATCGTCCCGGATCCCCCCCTGCCGACCAGAACCGATTCCTCTCCGAAATGCGGACCCGCCGAACTAACTAAGGGTAATTCTCCAATACCACAATAGCCAACCTCACCCCGGCTGCGATCAACTCGGCATTGACGCGGACAAAGCACACACGGATTCATCCGCTCCCAGAGCCTCTGTACCCGATCACTAAACACACTAACATCAACTGACTTTTGAGCCATTAAATCACCTTAGAAACCTGTGGCTGCAACTCAAAGCAAATCCGGAGTCACCATCCACATAAGCTGCCATTTTCCCTGTTCGCTGCGTTCAAGTGCAACAATACCGCCGTTGGCAAACCTGACAACCTGACGAGATTCATCCGAGGCGAGTAACAGTGACGCCAGATTACTCAGGAAAGGCAGATGGCCAACCACCATAATATCACCTTCAAGCGAATCAAACTCGCTGCAGAACGCGGTCACATCGTCATTGGGCGCGAGTCCATCCCTTGGAGAGAGAGCTTTATTAACGCTGAGGACTTCTCCAAGCAATTGAGCCGTCTGTTGAGCCCGTTTTTTCCCGCTGTGCCAGATATAATCGACGGTAATACCCTGCTGCTCGGCAAAATCGCAAATCTTTCGCAATTCCTGCCGACCTTCTTTAGTCAGGGGTCTTTGTGGATCCTGCTCTTTAGAAGCCGCTTTTGCGTGCTGAACCAGGTAAAGTTTCATCTCTTGATCTCCATTTAGATTAAACACTAAAGTCCAATTATAACAAAATCTGCGGATTCAACAATTCCTCACTGGCGATAGAATTGCAACTCTAACAGTTTATCCTCTTGAACAATAAGCCGATTATCGGTAAAGTAATCCCAGTCAGAAGCAATAATGGAGCAGTGGCCGAGCGGCTTAAGGCGACGGTCTTGAAAACCGTTGTACCGAAAGGTACCGGGGGTTCGAATCCCTCCTGCTCCGGTAAATCTCAGGCAATTTTAGCGAGAATTCTTTGACTAACGGAATCATGAAATAGATAGGTAGGGTGTGACAAATCACACCAATTCTTCTAAGCAAAAGGATTAGAAATAATGGCTGGTCTAATAACTGGATTTTTTATAAAGTGGATATGTGGCAAGCTGGCTGATAAGGCACTTGCCCATTTTGTTTCGGACGATTAAGCTACCGAAAGAGCTTGACGAGGCAATAAAGAAATGGACAAAAGCTCTACCGGAAAATATGTACGTAAATCCGGCGGCTTTATTTTCAACAGTCGAACCATCAACAACTAAACATAAGCGAACTTGTTATCATAATGTACAACAGAAGCTCATAGAAAAGAAATTGCCAACTCAAAATGACTGGCACAAGGCTTTTCTGGAGAGCTGGCACAACGTAAAGAAGACCGTTAGCGAACCACAACCTTTCTTCCTTTTATCAGAACAAACGGTAAGTGACGAACTAACAAAACTTGCCAAAGCAACTTATGAAGTCTGCAAACAGAACGAAAAATTATTTAAATCACATGTAATTGATACAATAGATGAGACCAAAGAAACTGTTGATGTCATCGAGGGAGATCTAAAAGAACTCATCAAGAAACTAAATCAGCAGAAAATTGCCGATAAGCAGCAACCGATCGACTCGACAATTGATCTATAAAATAATTTATCCTTTCATTAGTCGCGGCGGGATTACTATAAAGGTACATTGATGAGACCATCAGCACAAATCGTTCCTGCTGCTCAAGGTAAAGCATGGGAAGCCGAAGCTGTATCAACTCCGGCGAG
>SDBT01010670.1_pt1 | contig 14813 bp, 8 predicted proteins | sample 2277101 | NCBI WGS metagenome assembly SDBT01 (sample SAMN10404973, study PRJNA504765) | marine sediment metagenome | isolation source: marine sediment core GS10_PC15, 103 cmbsf | place: Arctic Ocean: Southern Knipovich Ridge | collected 2010
AGATATTCATAACACAGGAAACCCGGCAACACTGATTGTTGATAGGACGGACGGGAAGGCGTTTAGTTTTCTTGCGGGACAAAGTTCTAATTTATTTCAATACGATAATTCAGCATCATTCAATTTTGCGAGTAATTCAGCGGCTAACATAAGAGCGGGAGTGTCAACAGGATACAGTACTAAAATGACAATTAACGCATCAGGCAACGTCGGCATCGGGACAGCGAGCCCGGGGGCGTTGTTAGAGCTAAGCAATACGGCCGGTTCTGCCAACCTTAAACTCACCGGGAGCGATGCTTATGTTGTTCACAGTATTGCAAGTGAATATGACATTAACTATTACCGCGATCTGGGTTGGGCAATTATGGATTTCCGTGCGATCCCGGTAGATACTACAAGCCCTGCTCAATATAGGTTTGGTATATCCAGCGGTTCTGCTGGTGAAAACAGTATTTATTTATATGAACCTGATAGCACAACAATACAAACACGAATTTCATCAAGCGGCGCACATACTTATTTTAACGCTCAAGGCGGAGTGGGCAACTTCGGCATCGGCGAGACAGCTCCCACGGCACTATTGCATTTAGGGCCTACCACGACCGCTGCGGCCCAGATTCGTCTGGATGATACCGCAGCTGACCCGACAACGCCTAATACAGGCGATCTGTGGTTTAACGGGACTAATCTTAACTTTAACGATGGTACAACCACCACCGACCTGCTCACCAGCGGGGTGTTTACGTGGGATACTACCACTACGCCGGATAAGGTTTACTTTACCGATGGTCTGACCACCGAGAGCGCCGACTTCATCTTCGGCTCAGATCAGCTTGATGATGGCGATACTGCTCACGAAAAACGCATGTTCTTCGATAAGAGCAAAGGCGCATTTCGGGCGGGATGGGTCGACGGAACCGAATGGGATGCTGTCAATGTCGGCGACGCATCTTTCGCATCAGGATACCGCACAACCGCCAGCGAATGGGCTTCAACCGCAATGGGCGATGGCACAACCGCCAGCGGAGACAGTTCAACCGCAATGGGCATAGACACAACCGCCAGCGGAGACTGGTCAACCGCAATGGGCTACGACACAACCGCCAGCGGAGACTATTCAACCGCAATGGGCTCTGGAACAACCGCCAGCGGAGACAGTTCAACCGCAATGGGCAATTATTCAACTGCCCAGGCGTTCATCTCAACGGTTCTTGGCCGGTATAATGTGATAAGCGGTAACCCAACTTCCTGGGTGGCTACCGAACCGCTGTTTGTAATAGGTAACGGAGCTGACGCCCTTAATCCCGCCAATGCCCTGACAGTCCTTAAGAATGGCAACGTCGGCATCGGCACAGCTACTCCAGAAAGCACGCTACATCTCTCAAGAACAGGGACAACGGTACAGCTTGGCCTTGAGAAAACTGATGGAAGTTTTATGGAATCACATGTCGGTAGTGGTTATGCATCGATCGCATATGATAATGATTACCATCTTAGGATTGGACCTGTGGGCAGTTATGGAGATGTTCCGACCGCAGGAGTGGGCCTCGCTATCGATTCTACCGGCAACGTCGGCATCGGCACGACGAGTCCAGAGGCAAAACTTGATGTAGCTAACCCCTCTTCCGGAACTGCATTGACTGTTGGAAGATTTTCCAGCAATCCTTCTATTGCTGCGCGCTCTGATGCTCAAGGTGGATGGCTTATTATGGATTCTACAGGAGCAGGTAACGTTGGCCTTAATTACTATGATGACGGCGATGTAATTTTGACACAGGGCGGCGGCAACGTCGGCATCGGCACGACAGGTCCGGGTCAGAAACTTTATGTGGGTGCAGGGAAAATAGGTTTAGACGGCGACCAACAGATTATATTTTCAAATACTGATAATTCTAATAATCTCAAGCTACAACTTTGGAGCGGTTATGGGTTAGGAATAAATTCGAGCACGCTTTTTTACGCCGCAAATGGCAACCATTCATGGAGGGATAGTGCAGGCACTAATGAAAGAATGCTGTTGAGCACTGCGGCAAGCGGAGGTTTAACGGTAAAAGGTACGGGGGATTCTTCGTTTGCTGGCAACGTCGGCATCGGGACAACGAGTCCAGGTGTTGCGCTTGATGTTTCCGGTAATATTAGAACCCTGGCTCAAGGTGATCTTAGATTAGCCGATTCAGACTCAACTAATTATGTAGCCTTGCAGTCACCGGCGACGGTTGCTGTAGATGTAACATTGACCCTCCCTGCTGATGACGGCGATGCCGACCAGGTTTTAAAGACCGACGGTACAGGTGCTTTAAGCTGGACGACTATAAGCGGCACTATCGTTGGCGGCACGGCGGCCAATAATACCCTCCGCTGGAACGGCTCGAACTGGGTGGAATCAACGGCCCTTACCAATGATGGTAGCAACGTCGGCATCGGCACTAGCTCACCAAATGAAGAGCTCGAGGTTGATGGGAATATGCTGATTAGTTCGAATTTAGGCGCACTCATCCTCTCTCCGTCGACCGCAGGGTATGGTGTTGATCCGGAATTTCGTATTCAATCAACAGGCGGTATTACTTCATCAGCCCTTCTCATGCAAAATGCAGAGTACGATGGTAGTAATTTTCAATTTATTGACAATGGCGGTAAAGCCGCATCAATGATGAGATTTTGGGGCAATGATGGCGACATTGGTTTTTACTACACTGAGGCAGGAACAGGGCAAATAACTTGGACTCCCATCTTATTTTTTGACGGAGGTGTGAACCAGCGTGTTGGTATTGGTACAGATTCTCCAGACTTCGGATTGCATGTTGTCTATAGTGACCATCAACTTAAATTAGATAACGGCTCACAGGCTTCTACTCTGTGGACAGATGGCGACGGTGATTTTAATATTAAGGTCTATGAGTCTTATCATGGTGTGGGACAAATACAGTATGATGGAGATGATAACTGGGATCAGATCTCAGATGTACGGTTAAAAAAAGACATAGAGGACGCAGAGCCATTTTTAGAGAAAGCTATGCAGCTTAAAATTAGAAGGTTTAATTGGATTGGGAAAAAGCCCTATGCATACAAGAAATTTGGACTTATTGCTCAAGAAGTAGAACCATATTTTCCTGAAGCAGTTGGGAACATGTCACACCCAGAGTATGAAGATGGCGTAATGACTTTGGGTTATACCACTTTTGGTGTGATAGCACTTAAAGCAGTACAGGAAGTTAATGAAAAAGTTGATGCTCTGGCCCATGCACAGTCGGCTTCAACGGCAGAAAACCTGCAAATGCAGGTCGCAAGTCTAAATGACAAAGTTAAAGAACTTAATGCCCGAAATGACGCTAAGGATGCTGATATCGACGCCTTAAAGGCCAGGAATGCGAAGATTGAAGAACGTCTCGTCCGTTTGGAACAGTTGCTTTAATAGAAAGACGACTATTTGCCCCCAGGGGGCGAATGACTCGGGCGGATATGAAATTACAAACATATTATTTTGGGTGGTTGTTTGGGGTGCTGCTTTAGCCGGCACCGCCTCCGGCGACCTTGCATGCGGGGTAGGGAGACCATGAAATTGGGAGATTGAGGAGGTTTTTAAGGCGATTTCTCGTGATGGCACAGGTGAACGTGGAGGCTTTGGTGCACGAGGTTGAACGCTTAAGCGCCAAGAAGTTTTTAATTGAGACTTATGAGAATGAATAATAAAGCCAAAGACGCAATACGTAATACGAGACAATAATGGAAACGCCTTGTATCGACAAAATGGCTGAGGCACTCGCGGCAAGCGCAGCGCAGCTTAAGGAGAAAATAGACTCTCATAATAAGCTGATAGCCGCGGCGTTTGGCGTTGAAGATATCGATAATACGACCAACGACTCCGGCAATCAACTGCGTCAGGCCCTGTACGAAACGATAAAAGTACTTGAAGAAACCAGAAAAGCGTTTAAGTCAAAGAGACTTGAAACGTTGAGAAAGAAACTGATGAAGATATTAATGGAGACATGACAAACTAACTTAAAACTCAAAACTTGAGTTTGTGCCCGCGCAGGCGGGTAACTAAGAACTAAAAACTGAATTAGACAGGTATGTTTTACGATCTCTGACTCCTTAAAAGATGGTTGGAGAAAGTGAAGGCGTAACTCGGAACTTTGAAAGAACCGGTTACGCCTTTTTTGTTTTTAATGAAATGAAAGACGCAATACGCAATAGGAGACAATAATGAAAACATGACAAACTAACTTAAAACTCAAAACTTGAGCTTGTACCCGCGCAGACGGGTAATTAAGAACTAAAAACTGAATTAGGCAGGTATGTCTTACGATCTTTGACTCCTTAAAAGATGGTTGGAGAAAGTGAAGGCGTAACTCGGAACTTTGAAAGAACCGGTTACGCCTTTTTTGTTTTTTGAGACTCATGGGAATGAATAATGAAATGAAAGACGCAATACACAAAAGGAGACAATAATGGAAACACTTTGTATCGACAAAATGGCTGAGGTAATCGCGGCAAGTGCAGCGCAGCTTAAGGAGAAAACAGACTCTCATAATAAGCTGATAGCCGCGGCGTTTGGCGTTGAAGATATTGATAATACGACCAACGACTCCGGTGATCAACTACGTGAGGCCCTGTACGAAACGATAGAAGTACTCGAAGAAATCAGGGAAACGTTTAAGTCAAAGAGACTTGAGACGTTGAGAAAGAAACTGATGAGGATATTGATGGAGACATGACAAACTAAGTTAAAACTCAAAACTTGATCTTGTACCCGCGCAGACGGGTAACAATGAATAATGAAATGAAAAACGAAATACAGAAAAAGGAGAAAATCATGGAAACACTTTGTATCGACAAAATGGCTGAGGTAATCGCGGCAAGTGCAGCGCAGCTTAAGGAGAAAACAGACTCGCATAATAAGCTGATAGCCGCGGCGTTTGGCGTTGAAGATATCGATGATACGACCAACGACTCCGGCGATCAACTACGTGAGGCCCTGTACGAAACGATTGAAGTACTCGAAGAAATCAGAAAAACGTTTAAGTCAAAGAGACTTGAGACGTTGAGAAAGAAACTGATGAAGATATTAATGGAGACATGACAAACTAACTTAAAACTTGAGCTTGCGCCCGCGCAGGCGGGTAACTAAGAACTAAAAACTGAATTAGAAATGATGTATAAGCACAGATATATATTGACGATATTAATGGCGGCACTGCTGATGTCAGCTATGGCGCCAAATGTCTTTGCTGATTTTACCATTGAGGCGGGGGAAACTTATGTTTTAACAGCGGGGGAGACTTTTACCGTTGACGGTAATCTTGCAATTGAGGCAACAGGTACGCTCGATGCCTCGGCAACAGGTGTTAATATTTCCCTTAACGGCAACTGGGACAATCAAGGTGGCACGTTCACACCGGGTGACAGCACGGTTACCTTTACTAATACACCAACAGTTTTAACTTCCACTATTACAGGCGCCACAACGTTTAATAACCTGACCTGTGTAACGCCCAGCAAGCAGCTCACCTTTGCGGCAAACTCTATTCAGACCATTTCTAATACATTGACTCTGAACGGTCAGGCGTCAGGAACGGAGATACAATTGCGTTCATCATCTGCGGGAACGCGATGGACATTTGATGTAACCGGCGCTGCGCAAACAGTTGAATACGTAGATGTGCAGGACTCAGACGCTTCTTCCAACGATATTACTGCAGACAACTCTATAAACAGCGGTAATAACGATGATATTGAAGCCTCACCGCACTGGATATTCGGCAACTCAATTTATATTACTTCTCCGCAGGGGGGATATACTGTAGGCCAGGAACCTACCATGCTCGGTTATACCACTAATCCCAGCACTGCTTTTACAATTCAGGGGACTTCCGGGGGAGGAACTGTTGTAGTTGCTTCTGGTACATCGGATTCTAACGGTAATTTCAGGGTGGTGGTTGATTCAGGAACGCCTTTAGATGTATTAGACGAAAATACCTTAAGGCCTTATGTAGGCACAAATGCCGGGCCCGCTGTTAATATCATAGTAGACGCCTCTCCTGCCCCATCGCAGGTGCCTACTGTGGATAGTCCTTCAGAGGGGGATACTATAACTACCAATCCGTTTACTGTAAGCGGGTTTGCGGCGCCGAATACAGAAGTTAGAATACAGGCCTTAGATACAAATAGCGACCTGGTTTTAAATTGCGGAAGCACTACTTCCGATGAGGTAACCGGCGCGTATAGTCTAAGCTGTGACGCGGTAGCCAATGCTTTGGCAGCAGGGGCAAACGCTTTAACGGTTACTACTTATGATGGTTCAGGTGATCCCATGACTACAAGTGATATTGTAAATGTAATTTTCACCAATCCTTTTGGTGTAGTCTTTGATTCGGTGAGCGATAATCTCATTGAGAACTCAACTGTAACTATATATTATGATAACGATCGGGGCGCAGGTAGGACCTGGATACAAGCTGTGCCTGATGTGCATATTGACGCCGGAGATGCAAACCCTCAAACCACCGCTGCCGATGGATTTTACAGCTACAGTTGTATTAATGGAGACTTTTATATCAACATTACTGCTGCCGGATATGATTACCCCACTACCAAAGCAGACGCGGAACTTCCCGCAGGTAGAACTATTGTTACTCCTGGATCAAGAAGTGAGCCATTTACTGTAGTCGGGTCAGCTATTGAGATGGATCACCCGGTTGATTCTTCCAGCACGCTTATCAGGCTGACCAAGGAAGCCAACCGCAGCAAAGCTGTTGTAGGTGATATAGTAACCTACACCGTAACGATGCAGAATACCGCCGCGGGAAGTGTCACAGGGATTACGCTCGACGATATAATTCCCGCAGGATTCAAGTATATAAACGGCCGGGCTATCCTCGATGATACGTCTATAACCGACCCGACGGGTACAAGGCCGCTTAGCTTCAATATTGGAACCATCGCGGCAGGTGCCACCAGAACCTTGAAGTATCAATTGGTAGTAGGTTCCGGTGTCGGGTTCGGCGAATATACCAATGTTGCCCAGGCCAAGAATTCCGGTGGTCTGCCAATCTCCAATACAGCCAGGGAAAAAGTTACTATCGTCCCCGACTCATTGTTTGATTTAGGAACGGTAATTGGAAAAGTCTTCCACGACAGAAACGAAAACGGCATCCAGGACAAAGGCGAAGAGTTAATCGGCGGAGCAAAGATAGTAATGGAAGATGGAACTGTTATCACCACCGATAAGAAGGGTATGTATCACCTACAAGGGATTATGCCTGGAAGACATCTATTCAAGATTGATATGCGAACGGTTCCCGAAGGTGTGACTTTGACAACTGAAGAAGCTGTGGTCGTCGATGTTACCAAGGGACTGATGCGCAAGGTCAACTTCGGGCTTAAATTACCGCAAGGCGGTCAGGTTAAAGCCAAACTATTTAATGTTACCACTGATACGACGATGCCCAAGCCTCGATTGAATGTCGCGATGCTTGACAATGAACTGGTAATCAAAGGCGACAAACTCAAAGAGCCTGCACAGTTCAGGATATTCACTAACTACCAGATGTTTATCAAGAAATGGAAACTCGAAGTCCTCGATAAGGATACTGAAAAGGTAGTAGTCGCTTTCAAGGGCAGCAGAAAAGACATCTTCGTGCCTATCGAGTGGGATGGCACCACAGGTAAGTCAAAGGCTGTCAAGCTCAGCGAACACAGAAGCTATATCTATAGATTAACGACTACAGGCGCAGGCGGCAAAAAAGATGTTACCGAAGACAGGTCGTTTACTGTCAAACGACAGAAGGCTAAGATCAGCATCTTCGATGACAAAGACAAGAAGACCGATCGCCAGCGTCAGGAAGAATACAGGCAATGGCTGGATAGTGAGATCAAGAATAATAATCTCAAGACTCAGACAATCGAGATTAAGGGCCAGATGGTTAATATCACCGATATAAAGACCAGTGGCATCAGCATAACAAGAGACAATCTCCTTGCTACCGAAGTGCCTGTAATCGGCACCGAAGGATACAGGGCCAGTGATCTATTGGCTGGCAGGACTCAGGAGCAGACTAAGGCTTTAAGCGATATCGATCTGATAATGCCGAATGGTGAGTACCAGCTCAAGGCAGTTGGCTCGGGCGGCAAATCTTCCGGCGGTACTGGTACAGGCGATGGGGCTTCTTCGACCGGCGAAGTTGCCGAGTATAATCAGCATATCAAGATCGGCGATGATTACCTGTTCCTGGTTGCTTTGGGCGATGCCAAGATCGGTTACAATACCAATACCAGCAATGTCGAGACTGTCAATAAAGATGACAGGTTCGATGACGGTTTGTGGGCAGAGGGAAGGCTCGCCTTCCACTTGAAGGGCAAGATCAAGGGTAAATATCTTGTTACAGGTAGTTTTGATTCGGATAGAGATAAGAAGGAACTGTTCCGCAATCTTGATCCTGATAAGTATTATCCTGTCTATGGTGACAATTCATCGGCTAGCTATGCAAGCGCAAACACCCAGGGCATGCTCTACCTGTTAGTCGAGTGGGACAAGTCTTCTGTTCTTTGGGGCAATTACAGCACTGACTTTGGCGATACCGAGTTCGCCGCATTCCGCAGGACTCTCTATGGTGGTAAAGTACATCTGGAAAGCGTATCGTCAACTAAATACGGCGAGCCAACATCAAAGGTAATAGCTTTCAGGGCACAGGCACATCAGAGGGCTTCGCACAATGAATTATTAGGTACGGGCGGTTCGCTCTATTACCTCAAGCATAAAGACATCATTGAAGGTTCTGACAAGGTTCAGATCGAGACAAGGGATAAGGTTACCGGCTTGGTTCTGTCATCTAAGACAATGCAGGAAGGAATTGATTACGAGATTGATTACGACAACGGCAGAATTACGTTTTGGCAACCTGTACATCACGTAACCGGATCCGACTCAATTATCTCCGGCAACCTGCTGGACGGTAATCCTGTTTATGTTGTCGTTGACTATGAATTCGAGACTTTAGACCGCTTCGATGAGGCAACTGTCGGTGCAAGAGCACAGCAAGCGATCGGTGACCGTGTAGTTATGGGTGGAACCTATGTCGAAGAAAAACAGACCACAGAAACTTATAAGTTAAAAGGTGTCGATACAACCGTCCACCTTGGCGATAACATCAAGGTGACCGCTGAATACGCCGAGAGCGAATCCGAATCGATGGGCAGCTTTATCTCAACCGATGGCGGTCTTAACTTTACAGAACTGCCTACAGCCGAAACCTCCAGGGGCAAGGCATACGGCGTCAAGGGTGAGGCGAGACTGCTTGACAACAAACTCGGCGTTGATAGTTACTATAAAAGAATTGAAAAGGACTTCTCAAGTTCGGCAACTTCTTCGCAGCAGGGCAAGGAGATGTACGGTGTCAGCGGCACCTATGACCTCTCCGATAATACGAGGGTTAAGGTAACGCACGATACCCAGAAGCTGATTGATGATGGTAACGCCCAGACACAGCTTCAGGTCGGTGCGACCAAGACAGAGACGACTTCAGCACAGATCGTTCACACTTCCGATAGATTGAAACTGACCGGAGAGATCAGGCATCAGGAAATTACTGAACGCAAGGACCAGTACGAATCAGAGACAAACAGAGAAGAAGATGTCTTAGCAGCTCGGGCTGATTATAAGCTGACCGAAAAGACCACCGTCTCTGTCGAGCACCAGCAAAGTACCGCCGATAGCTCAAACAACCAGACAACATTCGGAGTTGAAACCAGAGTCGGCAAGTCTATAGCCTTACGAGCGGAAGAAACCATCAGTCCCGATGGAACGGCTACAAGTGTTGGCATAACTTCAAATTCAAAGATTGGCGATAAGTTCGATATATCTGCTGATGTGGGCAGAGCTACCTACAGTGATGGCCGCACAAGTAATACTGCTTCTGTAAGTGTCAATGCTCGTGTAAACGAAAAGACCGAACTGCGAAGCACATTTGCCCAGACAGACTCTATGGACGGCAGCAAAACATCATCCTTGGCTCTCGGCGCCAAACGAAAGATTAACGATGAATGGGAGGCGACTTCCGACAGAACTTTCGCATCATCTGGTGACAAAAATACTATTGGTACACGTCTTGGATTCTTAAGAGACAGAGATGGCAAGATACTTGAAGGAACATTCTCAAGAGAGTTCTCTGAAAGCTCTACTGAAACATCCAACTCCAATATCTTCGGCTTATCCGGTGATATCAATGATAAATGGGCATTCTCAGGAACCTTTGAACGTGGAGAAGTGCAAAGTCATGATGGCTCTCGTGCAACGCGAAATGCTGGAAGTTTCGGATTAGGGTTTGTTGACAGAGATGACCAGACCGATGAGATTAAACTCAAGGCCTCGATCAAAGGCGAACTGCGTCTTGATGACGGCGACGAAGATAAGAGGCAGTATCTTATCTACACGGCAATAGAAGGTAAGGTCAATCCCAATACGACTCTCTTTGCAAAGGCCAATCTCTCCCAGACGAAGAACACCGCGACAGGCAGGACAGACGCCCAATACAAAGAACTGGTCTTCGGAGGCGCCTATCGTCCTGTCGATCATGACTGGTTGAACCTGTTAGGCAGGTACACTTATCTTGAAGATGATTCACCCGCATCGCAGAGCGATATCAGCGGTATCGATAAGGAAAAGGCCCATGTACTGGCTGGTGAAGCTGTGATCGATCTTAATGAAAGATGGCAGCTATCTGAGAAGTTTGCTTACAAGACCGGCAAACAGAAGATAGATGGCTTTGACTTTACCGAATCCAGCACCTGGCTGTGGGCCAACAGGATCAGCTACAAGTTCGATAAGGGCTGGATGCTGTCAGCTGAGTACAGAATGCTGACACAGATAGAAGCCGATGATCGCAGATACGGTGTGCTGATGGAACTTACAAAGAAAATAAATAAGAACTTCGAGATCGGCTTGGGCTACAACTTCACCGATTTCAGCGATGACCTTGCACATCTTGATTATACATCACAGGGCCCGTTCATCAGGATTACAGGAAAGTTCTAATGAGTTAAGGATTAACGTGTGAAACAGTAAACAACCGCGGCAATCTCAGCCGTGAATCGCCGACACACGGATAAACTATGAAACCGGAACTGAAATCGTCTCCTAATTTAAAGGCAAATTTGTCTCATTTTTGCTGAAGACGTACAAAGGAACAGACTAGAAGCTTGATTTTTCAAGACTGACATGGTATTTTAATAATAATTAGATTTAACAGAGTAATTATGTGAATGTAAATTGGAAAAATCCAGAGCAAAATATATATGATAAAAAACAACCTTAAAAAAATAAGTAATTTATCTGACACCTCGGCTCTTGTCTTATTGTGGGTTCAGCAGGGCTGTTACAAAAGCCGAAAGGCTCAACAGTATTTGAACCGGCTCGACCTTAGCGCAGGGCAAGATTTATATGAACGCTGCGTACAGATTTGGCCACACTATCATGAGGTTATCAGAAACAGGAAATACGGTGTTTTCCATTTAATCGAAGACACTTTGAATGGGAATCAAGATATCCGTCAGGTTGTGATTGCCGGTGCAGGGCTTGATGCTTTGGGCATTGAGGCTATAGAACGCTATCCTGACATAAAGATATTTGAGATTGATAAAGACAATATGGATTTGAAATCGTCCCTATTCTCCAACCTCAGTTCACCACCTAACCCGAATATCCACTTTTTAGAGGTGGATTTATGTGACACTCCGCGCGTTGACAGAGTGCTGACTGATCATGGTTGGAATCGAAAACAACCGACTTTATTAATTTGCGAAGGAATTAGCTATTATCTGTCACAGCACATAGTTGGCAGACTTATGGCGTCGTTAATGCCAAGTCGAACGATCTTCGAATTTCTGAAGCGAGAGGAAGATCTTACTTTTGAGCGAGCGATGATTGCTAGACAGATTTTCGGCGTCATTTTGGATGCCTGCAACCTCTCAGAGATCGTCCGCTACAATTATCGTGATATACAGGCATCTTTTGAAATGAGCGTGCTGGAACGTTGCAGCTTAATGCGTTTGGAACACATGCGGACAGGCTCTAATACGTTCTTTCCCTCTGAAGAGAGCGGCTGGATAGAAGTCTGTTTGCTGGAAACCGCGGAAAAAGGCGCAATAAAACGAGTACTGCAATGGTAAATGAAGTAATTCTCAACCCGGAAGGTTGCGCAAAACTGTTGCAAGACGTTCGCGAGCTTATTTGCGAAGGAAAAATCCGTGCCGAGGCAGCAGCCGGGCGCGAACTCGCTTTCACCTACTGGAACATCGGCAAGCGCCTCCTTGAAGACAGTCTGTCCGAAAACGCCGGTTATTTTTACAGCATTCTGGAAGACCTTGCGGAGACGAAGCCTACCAATATGTACGCAACGCGCTTGCGGAGGTTAATTTTGTCATGGTTAAGACCAATAAAATTGACATTTACGGACGCTACGTCGGTCATGTCTTTTACGCCCCCGGTGAGACAGACAAGGAAAAAGTGTTCACAGACGGCTACTACCTCAATCAAGAGCTCGTAGAGCGTAATCTCGCTGGTCTTTATTGGGGCTAAAATTTGACAAATAAAAAAAACATTGCAAGATTCAAGTATGAGAATCTTTCTTAAAACCTACGGGTGACCGTTGGTGTAAGTACCGAGAGACGATATTGGGGTTATTGGAGAGGATAAGCAGCATAAACTAATAGGTTTGGGGTAAGTGGCCAATATGCAATATAAATTTTATCGAATATTGTTTTGTAGTGTATATTTGCTTGTAAGCTACATAGCGGACACGATGGCCCAACCAGAGCGATATACGATTGTCGATACAGGACAAATACGCTGTTACAATGACAGGGTAGAAATTGAATACCCCGTTGCTAGTGCTGACTTCTTTGGCCAAGATGCGCAATATGAGGGAAATCAACCTGCTTATCGCGATAACGGTGATGGCACAGTAACCGATCTTAACACCGGCTTGATGTGGACTCAAAATCCCGGCGCAAAAAAATCGTTCAGACAAGCCCTTGCCGGGGCTTCTCAATGCCGTATTGGCGGATATGACGATTGGCGTCTTCCGACTATTAAGGAATTATATTCATTGATCATCTTTAGTGGTACTGATATCGATCCCAGAAGTTCTAGAGCTTCAGGACAAAAGCCATAGGGAGAAAAATGCCAGTAATTTGGACAAGCGTTGCCATCTTCATTGCTGAATCTAAGGGCGCTTTTATGTACGCCGAATAACAATGTCTTTTTGCCTTTGTAATGAAGTTCCAAAAGTTCCGAGCTGCCAAGTTCAAAACGATTGTGAGAGATGTCAAGTCTTTCAATAACCTGAGCCTGGGGATATAGATTGCAGATTGCCTGTACGAAATCATGCTGCTGCGTGGTTTGACAAATGCCTTTTGACAGTACAATTGTGTCAGGTTTGAAATGCGAAGCCGGTTTCGGCTGGTAGTTTGAATATGAGTTCTCTGTTGGAAAAAGACCGGTCATAGTTAGATTCTTACGCTGTAAACTTGTTTGTCAAGACAGGATTAGTCATATGATTTATTGTATATTGTTGATACACCCCTATTTTTCTAACATTATACTCGATAATACCGCAAATTTCAAGACATTTTTATCGTGATCTTTTCAGGTTTGGCAGGATTAGATAATCTCGGCTATATTACATTCCTCGTGTTTCTCAGTGCTAAAACGAAAAAAGTGTGCCAAATGTGTGCACTTTATTATAAACGTAAATGGCGTGTATTTGCCAAGCAACTGCTAATAAAGGGTTTATATTACTTTCAAGTTGCACAAGGCGGGGGGTAGGCACCCCTGATCTTGATTTGCGTAACTCTTTATAGAACAAGGACTTATGGACAATAAAGTGGAGGCGGGGGGATTCGAACCCCCGTCCCGTGACATTTCAGGCCAAGCATCTACATGTTTAGTCGTTCATTTAAATTTTGCTCACGATAGCGCCAAACGACAGGCTTTATCGCTCGCTATTTCGCAATCAGTTTCACCTTTGCGTCACGAACACCCACAAAGATTAGCCCGCTGTCTGACACCCTTTCCAAACCCGCAGGCGAAATCCGGAAGGATGGGCCGCCGCTTAGGCAGCCATTTGCAACTGATAGTTGCCAATTAAAATTGGTGCCGGATGATTAACCAGGCCAACCGACATCCTGGACATGCAACTTGACCCTCTACCTGTCCGGTCGAAGCCATTCGCCCCCATATTCACTTACGAAAAGAACCGTACTGCGTTCACTTTGTATTATATCATTAATCGTTGTAATACTCAAAGGTAAAAAGCTTGGATTTACAATCAAACAGGGGCGGTTAATTACGCTGGCCTGATTTGAGCCAGTTTTCGACATTTTTTGCGAGAATCGCTGTGCTTCGGGTCTTCATGATATGTTCGACAATTGCGGGTTTAATCTTGAGCTTAACCATCGCCTTATGTGCCCTGTCCCAGAGCCTTTTCTGTTTAACAGCGCTATCTGCAAGATAAAGCTCTGTCACCAACTCCTGCAATTTAGTCAGCATTATCATATCGAGATTTTCGTAATATCTCGAAATCACATCCTGCTGATAATTAGAATAATCCTTTTGTGTCATTTAAGCTTATTCTCCTCGGAAACGTTCTAACCGAAGCTAATAACTTGCGACCGGTGTATACAGCACCTGCTGCGGCATTTTACTTCTGTTTGGTCGTCTTTGCAAGTTTCGGTTGAATGCGGCATTTCTGTGTTTTTTTTACGTTTCCTTTTGAAGACCGTCTGCCTTTTTGTTATGATGCTGTGTTTCCATGCGGGAT
>SDBT01010671.1_pt1 | contig 14813 bp, 26 predicted proteins | sample 2277101 | NCBI WGS metagenome assembly SDBT01 (sample SAMN10404973, study PRJNA504765) | marine sediment metagenome | isolation source: marine sediment core GS10_PC15, 103 cmbsf | place: Arctic Ocean: Southern Knipovich Ridge | collected 2010
TAAAGATGATTCACAGGATTTTTACTCATGTGATTATGTCTCTACCTCCAAATGAGGATGACCCATTGGTGCTAGTGGGTACCCCACAGTCTTACGACGATACCTTGTATTGGTTAGCTGGCAACAGAGACTTTAACTGGTTAATCTACCCAGCTATCAAGAACTACGATACACAGTCAGTACAATGGCCTGAGAAGTATAGCTTCAATAGGCTAATGAGAATTAGAAATTCTGCTACAGGCGGTGGACCTACTGCCTTTGAGGTAGAATACCAGTTAGCTCCTGTAATGTTATTGGAGCAGTTTCTAACAAGAGAGGAGCTTAGTTTAGTAGTAGACATAGACCTAGCCTCATGGAAGCTAGGTCAGATGTTTCCTAATTCTGGTAAGTTGGCAACGTATGGTGGTGTGGACATTGGAAAGGAGGTTCATCCTTCTCATGTTGCAGTATTTTTAGAGTTACCTAACAAGACCTTAGTACAGATATACCAGACCTTCCTTGACCATCTACCTTATCCTAAACAGGTAGCGGTATTGAATAAGGTGGCCGAAGTGTTTAACCTTAGTAGAGGTTATTATGATATAACTAACAACGTGATGGAAGATAGGAACTTGGACAAGCGTTGGAAAGGTAGACCTATTACTAAGAAGTTCAAAGGGGACATAGCAGTAGGATTTGAAAAGAGAGTCTTTGCAGATATGAATGATCCTGGTCTCATACTCTTAAATGAGGAGAGATTCTTGAATCAAATATGTGCAGTAACTAAGGATTTCAAAGCACCTACATCACCTAATGGTCATGGAGACAGCTTTTGGTCTGTGTCACTGGCTATTAAGGCGGCTGATGATGGACCTACATTTTTGGATGTTGGGTCACCAGACTTAACTTATAGAGGGGTTAGAAAGTAATGTGCAATCATTTTGGTCAATTATGTAAGAAATGTAACCTAGTAGTGGCTAAGATGATATGTTGTATATGTAGAGAGCGTGAAGATGCAAGAAAATAAAGATAGGTTAGTTTCAACTAAATACGGAAATCTCTTTCAAGTCCCACCTGAGTTGGTTCATGGTGATAGGGACTATAGAGAGTGGCTAAAAGGTCGGTATGACTTTTGGGAGACAATCTACAAGAAGGCCATAATAGGTAATGGTCTTGATAACATGGGATTTAGCCAGGATGTGATTTTTAAGGAATCAGAGAAGTGCAAAGTAATGATGAATCACTATGCTGGACTCTTAGAAACAGTAGGAAACAACTAATGACGACAGCACTACAGGTATTTCTACGGACGATGGAAGGAACGAAGACAAGAGAAAGCTATATTGATGAGGTACGAGAACAAGCTGACAAGGTTTGTACATGTACTCCAATGGATAGTCCTTGTTATAAGCACAGAATAGCAAACAGTATCATTGAGATGATAGAGCGGGATAGCTTCTGGAATGAACTATCGGAGTATGCAAGACTGGAGATTTTATATCATAATGACAACTAGGATACTACAGGGAAAGAACTACACTTGGAGGAGAGAGATGAGAGTATTAGATGAGATAGAAATCAAGGCAATTGTAGAGGGAACTAGAGAGCAAATTTTAGATGCAGCTACTAAAAAGTGTGACTGTACACCTTTTAATACCCCTTGTATATGGCATAAGATAGCTTACAACGTCATTGACGGAATGGAAGATGTAATGGTCTCATGGAATGAGACGGTTAAAGAGGGTATCACAGTACAAGAAGATAACTCTATATGTACTGTAGGTATGTCTGAAGATCAGTTTAAAACCAATTATCCAGACGTAACATATTGTAAGTAATGCAAGGTGGATGGAGAAGAAGCCCCCAAGGTAAGGCTCTTGCTAGTATAAAGCAGCGTGGACAGGGTATTGCTATGCCTTTTAACTGGAGCAAGAAATGGCAAAAGATGACCATACTAGAGGTTGAGGAACAGCTAAGAGCGGAGGGGGCTTCTGAACACCTTATTGCAAGAGAGCTTAAATGGTTTGCAGAGATAATTGAGAAAGAAGAGAATGTTAGAAAGGAGCTTAAAGAGAGGCGGCATAGTAGTAGCTCTATTGAAGATGTTGAAGAGTATAATGAGTATGCAGACGCCCTTACTAGGAGAATAGATAGATATGCCGAGATTACGACCAGGAAAGAGACCGAATTGGGCTCCGGTAGAGATAGGGTACAATATGTCAAGGGTGAACCCGACGAAGAATTGGGTGATACTGAAGGAGATATTTCTTGAAGAAGATGTAGAGGCTAGTGGGCTATATATAATTAGACCTAACGTAGCCAATACTGTGTTTGGTGAAGTAATGGCCAAGTACCCAAAGAGTGAATTAGAGATAGGTTCTAAGGTAGTGTTTAGAGAGTATGCAGGAGGACGGTGGTCTTTTCAAGGAGAGAAGGCATTAATTGTTCCCGAAGTAGCTATTTTAGCCACCTTTTCGTAGAGGTTATTATGCATGAAAATAAGAGACAGACTTCCCTTCTTAAAGAGTAAGAATAAGGAAGCACCATTAATATTAAATCCTAAGCAAGAGCAATTCATGCAGATGATACAGAGGTATGAAAAAGAGGGCTTAGGAGAGACTGAGGCAACACGGCTAGTTAAAGGTACTATGGCTATGCAGTCTGTAAGAGATAACAGACTCACTAACCTAGATACTGGTACTAGAGGTATGTCGTTAGTTAAGGGTATCATGGCAGAGAGGGTTCATGCTGAGACTGTTGGTGTACCGGATTTAGGATTCAAGGGTGCTAGACAGCAACTATTCCAACGGTTTAATCTGATCGATCTATACGGTATGGCCCATAATAACTCTACTGTCAAAACTGCTCTAGTATCATTGAAGCAAGAGGTATTTAGAAGAGGCTTAGAGTGGGAACCTGCTTTTACTTTTAGGTGTGTAACGTGTGATGCAAACTGGGAAGAAGGTGATGTAACAAGTGAGCATATGTGTCCATCTTGTATGTCACCATTGAGAAAGCCAGATATTTCACAGAGAGTGCATTTTGAAAAGCTCATGCCTAGAGTTAATGTCTATGGGCAGAGCTTAATGAAGTTACTGAAGAGCTTTGAGGATGATATAAACATTGTAGATGATGGTTTTATATTCTTAGCTTCAGATTATGACTTGGTACCAGAGGGTAATGGGCTTGCTATTAAGAGAGTCGTCAAGCAGTTATTTAGGTTAGACCCTATATTCGTGGAGTTTGATGCTGATGAACAAAATAGACCCGGATTTGCTCATCACCTTTGTATTGCTCATAGAAAGAATCTATTGGACATTCCTCTGGATGGAGGTTGGGAGTATGATTGGAAGGGAAGATGCCCAATTGATGGGTATCCAACATTCCCAATTATGTACAGATATGTACCCTCTAGAGGAACCTTTGGAGCACAAAGAGGGGGAGTAGGTTCTGATGCTGATAGCATCTATATTATCAAAGGGGAGATGATTCATGCATCTAAATACAGTCCTTCAGAACTGTATGGATACAGCCCACTTTTATCTATATATGAAAAAGTTCTATCTCTTATTGGTATGGATAGATACCTGTATGAGTATTTCTTTGAAAGACAAATGCCCCAAGGTGTCATTACGACTGTTACTGACAATCCTGAAGACGTTGAGATTAGAGTGGAACAGATACGGGCAGAGACATTAAATAATCCTCACTACTTGCCTTGGTTGGCTATTAGTAGCAGAGGAGGACAGGGTAAGACTGAGTTTACACGTTTTGCTTATAGCTTAGATGAGCTTCAGTTTCTACCAGTACAAGAGCAGTTAGAAAGGTCCACAGCAGGAGTTTATGGAGTCCCTGGATTATTCATGGGATTTGAAAAGAGTCAGGGTGGTGGCCTTAATAACCAGAGTCAAGAAGTAGAAAGAATGTCTAGAGGCGCTACAGCAAGCCAGGATGTATATAATGTAGACGTACTTCCAGACATATTGTATGCTTTTGGTATAACAGATTGGAGACTCACATTATCATCTGCTGAAGAGCGTAGTGAGATGATGGAGTGGAATCTAAAACAGGCAAAGGCTCAGTGGGTAAGTACACTGGTTTCTGCTGGATTTGGAGCAACATATGACCAGGACGCTGATGAGTTTGAAATCACTGGTGAAGTCATTCCTATGTCAGAGCAGCAAGCGCAGGGTGGTATGGGCGGCTTTGGTGGGTTTGACCCTGCTGGTCAAAGTATGTTGGGTGGTGGAGAAAGTACTCAAGCAGCCCCACCGCCTAGCGGTCAACCTTCGATGGAAGGTGGTTAGGATGCATGCCAAGACGAAGAGCATTAAAAAGAACTCCCAATAAGATAAGAGGTAGTCTCCCTGCTCAGAGGAGTCTATTTTATAGGCTCACTAGGTTGCACCTAGCTGGGTTTAAAATATTATCTGAGATATTAGACGGTATAACTGGGTGGAACGTTCAGATTGTACGTAGTAGGGTTAAAGATTTCTTTTCTATATGGTCTAGAGACTTTCAAGCAGATGCAATGGGAGAGGTTCTAACATTATATTCCACAGGATTGAAACAAGGGATTGCAGAAGTAGGGCTAAGAATGGGGGCCAACATACCAGACCTAAACGCCGTAAGCTTTTTAGCAACCCAACCGGATGGATTAGTACCCACACTTCAGGGTTTCGTAGAGGAAGAGAGGCAATGGGTGGAGGAAGTAGTACGCAAAGCATTTGCTGGTGATATTCCTATGGATAGGAAGGACATGATTGCTGCTATTAATGAGAGAGCCCCTAGAGAGAAATGGAGACTTAATAGAATTGTTAGAACAGAGTCCAGTAAGGTAGCTGGAATGGGGAGATTACATGCATGGGAACAAGACCCTGATAGAGAGAAGTATCATTACAATTGGATAGCAACCATTGACGGTAGGCATAAGGATGTGTCTGCTAAGTTTATGAGAGAAGGACCCTATACATTTGAACAAGTTAAAGCACTATGGACAGACCCAAGAGCAACAGTGCACAATCGAAAGACAGGTAAGATAGAAGTCCAGAATGATCGTTTTAACAACAGGTGCACCATAACCAGGCGTATGAAGTCCCAAGAAGAACTATATGCTGAGGGATATAGTGGTGAGGAAGTGGAGGATTGGATATGATACCATCGGACCTAACTATAGAGGACTGGGATAAAATTAATGGAGCTATGAAGCGTGGGTCTACCATTGCAGAAATAGCACGTAGCTTTAATATTAAAGAAGACAGCTTACGTGGTGCTGTTAGAAAGAGAATTGAGGATAACACCAATATCAGAGATGTTGCATTAATGGTAGAAGGGTACAGTGAACCGGCTCCTTTAGAAGAGTATGCACCACCCACTGAGGTAGATATACTTAGGGGTGAATTAGTTGATCTACGTGTTAGAAGTGACAGAAGAGTAGAGGTGCTAAAAGCAGAAGCCAACCACTTAAAGAGGTTATATAGTGCAGCAGTTAGAAAAGGAGCTACAGAAGAGACCTTGGTGGAAGTTCTACGGGATACAGTTATCTCTTTACCAACTATGTCGATGGAGCCTCTTACAATTCCCAGAGGTAAATCACATGGGCTTCATACTATGGTCGGGTTACTCAGTGATTGGCATGCTGGTGAAGTTGTAGACAACGATGTTATGAATGGTTTAGGTGGTTATGACATGGATATCTTCAGACAGCGTGTAGGGCTATGGGTTAAGAAGTTTATATACCTACTGGAGATAGAGAGAAGTGAGTTAGAGATACCTAGACTTACCCTTTTTCTAGATGGAGATATGGTATCGGGTCTAATACATGATGAATTAATTAGAACTAATCAAGTTAGCATAGTAGATCAGATGAAAGAGGCAGCTTATGCGCTAGCCTGGGCTATTGCTCAGGTAAGTCGTCACTTTGAAGAGGTCCATGTAAGTTGTACAGTAGGTAACCACGGTAGGAACCAGAAGAAGGTAGAGTTTAAAGAACCTTATGTAAACTGGGACTACCTGGCCTATCAGACAATGGCTTTCTTGCTTAAGGATTACGATCATATACAGTTTGATATACCTAAGAGCCTATGGCGGATTACTAAGATTGAGAACATGAACTTCTTGCATTTTCATGGGCATGGAATCAAGTCATGGCTAGGCATACCTTACTATGGTATTGACAGAGCTATTAAGGACCTAAGAGAGACCTTGCAGGTCGGAGATATGTATTTCGATGGAATAGCAATGGCTCACTTCCATGTTCCTTTTGAGCTAATGATGCCAGCAGGTCCATTGTTAGTTAATGGTTGTGCAAAGGGTGGAGACGAGTTTGCACTGTTTGCATTGCGTAAGTGGATACCACCTATTCAGACTATGTTCACAATACATGAGAAGCATGGTTATGTGGGTAGGCGGTTGATATACCTAGATGGTAACACACCAGAGGACACAGAGGGTATGGGAGTACTCCCAGACTTGTGGGTTGAAGGCAGAGTTTAAGATGCATGGCAAAGACTACACTCAGGATAAAAAATCATAAAGCAGTTATTGATAAAATTATTAAGGGTTGGAGACAAATAGGGGAGGATATATTTGATAAATCTCAAGATGATTGTCCAGTGGATGAAGGGACACTTAAAGGGACAGGAGCACAGCTTTCAGGACCCACACCAGGTGGCTATACAATCATATATAGAACTAGCTATGCAGCCCGACAAGAGTTTGGTGTGCTACCTGGCACAGTCGAGTATGTAAAGCGTCACCATGTAAGGAAGCATAAGAGAAAGACTTTAGTACATAAAAAATATGTTAAGGCTCACGATAGAGGGCCAATATATAGGCAGTTTCCTGCTGGTATAGACGGTAAGTATTTTCTAACAAATGCTTATGAAGAAATGAAACCTAGATTAGTAAGAGTATTAGTGAGGCATATAGGGAAGTTATAATGAGAAGTTATGAAACAGTTAAAAATGAATTGGATTACCTCTTGGACACAGCAGATAGGAGACCACAAGACTCATCTTTTGAGGCGCTTACATGTGAGTTTCTCTTGGATTGCAGAGTCTTATTACAAGTTCTTGTGGAAATGTCGGGAGTTCAGCTTTGGGGTGAAGACGAGCAACCTGAGCCTGATTCAGACAGCAGCTAGGGCTGGACTAGACCATCCAGAGAAGGTAGAATTATATGTAGGTGGTTCACCTGGAAGTGTGAGGGTTATTGGATATAAGGTAATGGTTCATTGCTCACAGGTGGATACTCTAGATTGGCTACCAGCCTGTAATAGAGTTAGAGAGTGGGAAAGAGATAGTAAAATAAGGAATGTGATGAGGATATGGACAGCCGGTATTTAATAGTTTGTGACTTAGAGACTACAGGTCTTAAGTCAGAAAAGCATGAGATTATCCAGATAGCTAGGGAAGTGGTAGACCTTCAAACTAGGGTACGTATGCCTGATGGGGCTATGAACTGTTGGATCAAGCCTGGCAATAGGTGGAGTACGAGAGACCCAGAGGCTATGGATATTAATAAGCTAGAATCTGGTTACTTAGAAGAGTATGGTGTTAGTCTATGGGAGGGGTTGAGACAATTCTCAATTGGGGTACCTTGGAGTAATGCTAGTTTAGCTTCATGGGGTATAGACATGGAGTTCTCTTTTCTTAATGCAGCGTGTGCAGAAACTAATAGGCCAGTACCCTATAACTACAGAACTGTAGATATTAGGGGCTTTGCTTTTATAGAGCAAGTCAAGAAGTTTAGAGACACAGAGTACAAAGGTTTATCTGCTGTATGTGCAGACCTTGAGATACCAGTGATTACGTCAATGCTGCATGATGCTAGGTATGATGCGTGGTTAGCATCGGAGGTGTTGATTAAGCTATTAACAACAGGAGCCCAATATATTCAGGGACCGGATAGAGTGAGGTAGTATGGAACGGTTGGATGAGATACGGGCTAGAAATAAGAATCCGAATGGTCATACTTGGCAATGTAGGTGTTGTTATGATATGTCATGGTTGCTGGAGTATATAGACGAATTGAAAAAATCACTAGAGAGGTAGTATGGCTATACATCTGAACCTTCAAGAAGAAGTAATGATTCAAACTAGAACCCTTTATTTAAAGGATGAAGTAGATTTCAATGAAGAGTTAGGTCCAGACCTAGAGATGCTGAGCAAAATTAATCTAGACCCTATTACCATCTACATTAGTTCTAATGGTGGTAGTGTTCCTGATGGTATAGCTATTATAAGGGCTATAGAGAAGGTACAGAGTGAGGGTGTACACGTTATAGGGATAGTGAGAGGCCATGCACTGTCTATGGCTTTCTTGATACTTCAGGCATGTTCTGAGAGACGGATGGGCCACTTTGATATTCTAATGGCTCATGGTATCACATCTATTATGATGGGTGACATGAAGGATATAGAGGCACAGACTAAGATTTTACAATTTTGGCGTAACCAGTTTGGGGCATTTCTTGCTGATAAAACAGGTGTTCATAGTCAAGAATATTGGACAGATATACTAAAAGATAACACTCCAGTCTACTTTACTCCTGATGAGTCATTGGCAAGTGGATTAGTAGATATGGTAGAGGGCTAACATGGAAGACACATTCAAAGGCATAACAATGGTTCAGTATGTGGAGAAGGATAAGGATAGAGTTGCCATTGTAAATAAGGCAAATGATAATCCTGTAATTGAAACATGGTGGAGCTTATTTCCTCACTTATCTAAAGAGCATTTAACTGCTACTAGTACATCAGTTATTAATAAGCAGTTTTTATGGGTTGCAGCGCCACCAGGTATTTGGGTGGCTATTGTTAGATATGAGAATGAGTTAATAGCTACTAATGGGATGTTTCCAGTTGACTTAGAGTGGGACAAAGTACATTATATGCTAAAAGAGCATGGAGCTAGTCTGCTATGCAGGGCTAGTGAGCAGGTAGGTTTAGTACCTGTATTTGTTCAAGCCGCTGGTGGTAGCATTACTCCATTAGCAAAGGGGTTTGGTAATGTACGGGACTTTAATCCTTTGCTAGAAACTGGACTTCTTAGTATGGAGGATATTAAAGAGAGAGAGGAGGAGGGAAACTGGCCTAATGGAATGGTCAGACCCTATATAATCAAAATGGATTCGGCAATGCCTCTAATCAACACAGAGGCTAGATCAAAATTAATACAAGAGTATGATAATGTGTGGCTGTTGAGCCCAGGGAGTAGTATTTATGAAGTCAAGAGCTAAATTTAGAATAGGTGTAGATATTGATGGAGTTATAGCCGATATGATAGGTGGTGTTCTACCACTAATTAATTATAAATTAGGTACTAGCTATAAAGTCGAAGATTGGAATCAATGGGGTTTTATAGAGAGTGTTTCAGATATGAGCATAGGAGAGCTTCTTGGTTTAATGGAAGTTTCGTGGGAGAAGGAGTTTATTAAGCCACTAGAGCCTAATATTGCACAGACTTTAGCACAGATAAAGAGAATTGGCTCACTAATCATTATAAGCAAGCGAACCTATAAGAGTCATGCAAAGGTTATTGAGACTCTACAGCGATGGGGCGTTAAGTATGATGGTATAGTTTTACTGGATGGAGATGGGGAGAAACAGGACTATCCAATAGATGTACTGATAGATGATTATCCTAAGATTGGATATAGTGAGATGCCTTTGATAGTGATAGACCAGCCTTGGAATCAAGAGATAAAACAGGATTGGCATACCCTTAGAGTAAATAATCTAGTAGAGACCTTACCAATACTTAAAGAACTAAGGAGCGCATGTTATGGAGGTTAATGATACCAACGTCTTAGAGGTATTAAGAGAACTATATCCTAATGGTGATCCTAAGTTTGTAGAGATGATGTATGAGGAGATGGAGCTTTATAACAGGAAGAACTTTGATTATGCTAGTGGAAAGGTAGGACAGGAGGTAAACCCTAATGGGAACTTTGATAGGGTGGCTGCTTTTTTCAGTATGTATCCTGGTATTTGTCTTAGTGATGCTAGGGTCGTTTGTTTATCATATATTATGAAGCAGTTAGATCAAGTGGCATGGTCACTATCTAGAGGCTTTGAAGGAAAGGTGGAAGGCTTAGACCCTAGACTACAAGACATAGCAGTTTATACCAATATTCTAAAAGTAATCAATGCTAGAATGGTAGAGGCGGAAGCTAGTAAAAAGGACCCTTTTAACTTTACTATCACTTACCCTGAAGATGCTAGCGGTACTATATTTATTCCAACAGTAATAACTTCGGGTATCGTAGTACAATAGGCTGTTGTACTAAATGAAATTGTGTGTTATAATTAAAGCAGGAAAAATCTTAAGTGCGTCCTTAGTAGATGATGAACATGTCTATGGGGTGCATAAAGATCACTATCATTTCTATTGCCCATTTACAGATGAGGCGGATTGTCAAGAAAAGGATAAGGAGAATAAAGCTTATGGACAGGTCTACGGTAGAGACTATGATGGGACCTTTAACTCAAATTGAGGCCAGTGTAGTACCTAAGTTTGATGTAAAGGTTTTACCAGATTTCACAGTGTTAACAGGACAGGGAGTACCTAACAATGGAATGGTTCTAACACATGAGGCTAGAAGCAAATTGCTGAAGGTAGCAGGGCTTCCTAATAAGACTCTTGGTAAGCTGTATTATCAGACAGCTAGTCATGTTCTTACAGAGTTGCTCAGGCTTGAGGGAGACCTTATGCTATTGCACAATGATGAGAATATCATAGACATATTGCCGGTAGCTCGTTTACGTCCTCTTAAGAGTGGGGATATGTTAGATATACTGGAAGAGAATATACCAGGGCATAGCTTTCATAGAGTTATGAGGATTGGACCCCATGCTATTCAGATTGAGAGTTTGGGAGAGCAGCTTAGGGATGATGTAAAATCAGCACCCAAAGGTAGCGTAGTTCAAGCAGGGGTAGTAACTAGGTTTAGTCCATTAGGTATCTCTGCTCCTGAAGTACAGAACTTTGTACTCAGGTTAGTATGTACTAATGGAATGACTTCAACAGAGTTCATGAACACTTACAGTAGCGGACCTATGGATGAGATATTAGGATGGTATAAAGAGTCAGTTCATAGGGCTTATGAGGGTATTCATGGGCTTATGAGTAAGTGGGATCATCTAGCAGATGAGGGGCTATCCCCTACTGATAGAGGGATGCTAATTGGTGGGCTTATTAAAAGCTCAGGGCTTAATGGGGCTGAGACTGCCATAGTTAATGCTAGGGCATTAGAATCTCCACCAGAGACTATGTATGATGTGTTGCAGCTATTTACGTGGGCTGCTAGTCACGTTGTTGAGGAGCCACTATCTATTTTAAGGGCACAGAACGCTACTGCTGACTTTGCTGATACGCATAAGCACAGCATGTACTGTATGAGTTGTAAAAGGGCACAGTAATGAACGGGTTTTATTTCGTGGTTGACAGCACCTATGGGTATGCTAGGGTATCTAAGTACCTTAGCAATACCCTAGACCATAAGGATGAGGCAATCTTTGAGGGCGTATATGCTGAACAGAGGGCAGTAGAGTATGCCAATTGGATGAATACTAGGGAGGATGATGGAGACTTTGACAGAGAGCCAAATAATCCAAATCCAGAAACTCCTAGAGAAGCCTCCAATAGTATGCAACTTCAAGGGTTGCAAGGAAGAAGGCCAGTATTTCCTCAAACGGTGGATGAGGGGTGTAGGGTGGAAAGAAGGGATTTTCTGCGACAGCCACGAACAGAGATTTGCGGAGGAGAATCTGACTCGAAAGAGAGTTTGACATGAATAATCAAATAGAAAAGTATACCTGTAGAAGTTGTGGCTATAAAGAGTATGTACCTTGTAGCCAGATAGTAGAGACACCTAATGTACCAGCACATTACTGTGATAGACCTTGTACATACTTTTATCGTTGGTCAGACCGTAGATCAAGTTCTTGTGATAAGCATGAAGAGCTAGTCATTAAGAATTATGAGGGTGACCATGAGTATGACCAAACTGGATTGTGGAAATATAAGACAGAGTATGGTCCTCAAGAGAAGATTAGATAGGGGTTGACAATATTCCTTATTTCTGATATAATTACATAGTAAGAACAGGATAAGGAGTAGCAAAATGATATTCACAGTAGCATGTGGCAAAACCTACAAGACCGAGAGAGGATTTGAAATCCACTTGAATAGCAATTGTGGGTACTGCAAAGGTGAGGCTGAACTTTATAGAGTCACCACCATGTTCACTAGCAAGATCGTTGGTGGTAACAGCATGGACATAAGCCGAAAGCAGGTCAAATGGCTGATGGACTTGGTTTACAAGACTTCTATTAACATCAGTTCCTACACTAGAACTTCTAGGTCGTGGTTCGATGTACAGGGTCCTGAGTTTGATGACCGGAACTTTGGTGTGGTGGTTTGGCCCAATGGTGCTGGATTTATCAGCAAGCACATGAACTGGGAGGAAGAATGTGAGGTCTGGTTGAAAGACAAGTGGGCATACCAGGAGAAGTTTATGGCAGCTATGGATGCCGTAGACGCCGAAGATGACATGGAAGAAATGCGAATCAAATATGAAGGAGCAAAGTAACAATGTTTCCATTTTACGGGTTTAAACTGCAAGTCCAAAATGAGAAGATGCACGATCTTCTGAACATGGCACTTAACAATGGTGGAACTCCTGAAGATAAGCAAATCAGAGTTAACTCATTTGTTGAGATGGCCATAGCAAACGGGTCCTTTTCTTCATTTGAGGTATCTATTAAGGTTCAAGAGTTCATTCATGCACGTATCTTTAGTGATTACGTGAAAATGGTGGATAGCAAGGAATTTCAAGAAGTGCTGGAAGGGGTAAATTAATGGCCTATCCAGTATACGAAACAGACGTTAAGTATGCGGCTAAGTACACAGTTCCTAACACTACTCTGGAAGAGAATTGTGCTAGAACAGGGGCTAGGCGCATGGGTGGGGCATTGGCAATGGCTTGGAGAGAAGAGCATGGTCTAAAGGTTTGGGATGCCTTGCCAGAGTGGATGATGAAAGTATTAGAAGAACAAGGACCGGATTAGGAGGAAGTATGGCAAAAGCGGATACACCAATGGAGTTCAGGCACCTTACATTTAAGACAGGTCTGAACATGACAGTGCGGAAGGGTGATAAGTGGTTGGACTCCACTGGCATTTATCCTGCAAAGACACCAGATGGTATACGTAATGCTAAGGTGCGTATAGTAGAGACACTGACAACAATCTTTAGGGATTTACAGGGAGACCATCCATTCTTAGTGTTAAATCATGATCCAATGGGTAGGACCTATTCTAATCTTCATGGTTTAATGAGAGATAGTTATCCAGGTCAACCGGCATTTGCTGAGTCTCCTGCATTTCATCAGGATGACATGGTAACGGTTGTGTTCTTTACAGTAGTTGACAAAGGAAATTCAATAGAACAGGAGAAGTAATGCATTGCAAGAAATGTGGTCTATTTGTCTACGAAGAAGTGGTTGCGGCGGTAGGGGAAGAGGACACAGAATACAGGGCTTTTATGCACAAGGATAAAACCGATTGCATATGTGAGGAAGTCCACTATGGTAACACTTACGATGGTGACGTAGCATATGAGTCCTATACCAAAAAGGATGGGACAGAGGGTACAAGGGGTGTGCAAGTACCACTAAGTCACGATCAGAGGGTGGTACAGATGCAAGCAATCGACCAGGCAATGAAAATCTATTTTGAAGATGGCATTGTTGATGGCATGACTTGGCAAGATGTTCAAGAGCATGATTATGGCAAACACAATTGTAAGTGTGCATCTTGCGTGGAGTTATGTAAGATATGTCAAAAGCGAAAAGGACTCCTTTTAGCACAAGCGGAGAAGTCGAAAGATACTGGCAAGAAGTAGAGGCAGAAAGGGATGTGTGGGCCGATATGGACCCGTTAGAAACTGAGGATGATACAGTTGAAGATGAATACTTCGACTTAGAGCAAGAGCTTAACTATAAGGCTGATAGACGTAAGACTAAGAAAGAGATAATGCCTATGGATGGGCGCGGTCTTATAGTGAATAACATCAATCGAAAGTTTAGGCAAGTCAGACGTAATGAGAAGGAGTCATGAGTAACTATTTTAGTAAAGCTACGGATAAACTGTCAACGGTTAGCTATCCTTTTGAAGTTCATGATGCTGTATTCAATAGGATGCTAGGATACTTGGGTTATGTTCGTATGAATTTAGCTGAAGAAAATGAGGCTACCCTATCCTATCTAGATGATATGGTAGCACAGTTGTTATCTATCATGCAAATGAGTAGCCTCAGTGTACCACAGAAGATCGACATGTATCATGAGATGGCTCATGCCTTAGCTGAACAACATATGAAGTTATCTAGTGGTGAAATGCCTACGGATAACCTGTGGTTTCCTGGCTGTGTATCACTACTTTAATATACAGGGTATACCAGCACCAAAGGGATCAGTATCAGCTTTTCCCATAATTAAGAAGGACGCCTTCCCCATTTACAGTATAAAACAGTTGATGCAACATTTGCATATCAATATATCACATGGGAAGAAGGCTAAAGTATGGGAGAAGCAGGTAAAGGAATATGTTCAGGATTTCACACCACTAGAAGGGGCACTAGGTGTTAATCTAACATTTTATATGCCCAGACCTAAAACAGTTAAGCGCAAGGACCACACTGTTAAACCTGATATAGATAAGCTAGAACGGGCTGTGTTAGATGGTCTAAAGCATGTTCTGGGTGATGACTCTCATATTGTCACTATAACCAACACCAAGGTATATGAGAGTATAGAGTTTCCAGTTGGA
>SDBT01010672.1_pt1 | contig 14811 bp, 17 predicted proteins | sample 2277101 | NCBI WGS metagenome assembly SDBT01 (sample SAMN10404973, study PRJNA504765) | marine sediment metagenome | isolation source: marine sediment core GS10_PC15, 103 cmbsf | place: Arctic Ocean: Southern Knipovich Ridge | collected 2010
AAAAAAAAATCCCTTTAATAGCTTCTCTCATTATTTCTTGTTGCTTATGCGGCGCCACACTCCTTCTAAGTTCCTCTTGTGGCATTTATGTGACCGTAAAGGCTCCCATTTTGTGGTAGACCTGCTGACGGCCAAGTTGACCGGCCGATAGCGGATGGCTTTCGATCTCTTGGGCCACCTTGTCACTCTTCTGTTTGCCGCACTGGTTGTTTGGAGCTCCGCTAAATAAATACATCCCTACCACCATGCTATACAGCACCGACTCGTTTCGATGGCTGCCGATGGGCGTTGTGTACCTCATCATTGCAGTCGGACTCCTGCTGGTGTTCATCGAGCACATTTTTTTGCTTTTTGGAGAGCAGAAAAAGGGCCACAGGGGGAGTGAGTCTTGACCGCGATACTGTTCCTCTTCTTGATCATGTTTGCCTTGATTCTGCTTGCTATTCCTCTCGTCTACAGCATAGGACTGGCAGCCACGGCCGTCCTGGTCGGACAGGGTGATGTGAATCTGACTCTGTTGCCGGCAAGAATGTTCAAAGGTGTCGACTCGTTTATTCTCGCCGCGATCCCATTTTTTCTCTTGGCAGCGGATATTCTTACCCGGGGAGGCCTTGTCAAAAAAACACATCGATTTCAGCAGTTTGCTGATTGGACATATTCGCGGTGGACTGGCGCAGGTCAATATTCTGGTCAGTGTTCTTTTTGCGGGAATACAGGCTTCGGTTACCGCCGACAGTGCGGCAATCGGAGGTCTTATGATTCCGGCGATGATCCAGGAAAAATACGACAAGGATTTCAGTGTGGTAGTTACCGCCACCTCGTCCTGTATCGGGCCGATCATCCCGCCTAGTATTCTGATGATACTTTATGCGTTTCTTACCAATACACCGGTAGCTAGGCTATTTCTGGGCGGCGCGATTCCCGGCCTTCTTCTCGGATTGGCCCTCATGGGAATAACCCACTATTGGGTGGTAAAAAGAGGCTACAAGAGTGAAAGGACAAGAATGGGGTCGGTAAAGGAAATCAGCAAAGAAGCTGTTACAGCAGCTCCCGCTCTTCTTGTTCCCGCGGTGATTATCGTGGGGCTGGTGGGCGGTATCGCGACTCCGACCGAAGCCGGGGTTCTTGCTTGTGTAGCGGCCATTCTTATTTCGGGACTGATCTATCGGGAGATGTTTTTTACCCAATTCACCGCATCCATTAAGAGCGCTGCCTATACCACTACCGTCATCTGGGCGGTTATTGCAGTGTCGAGCGTATTCTCAGAGGTCCTGGTGAGAAGTTTTTTTGCCGCCAAGATTATCAATGCTATATCATTGGTGACTTCTCATCCTACCGGAGTTTTGTTTCTGATTACGATTGTTGTTTTTATCGTGGGAATGGCAATTGATACCACACCCCTGCTGATCATGTTCGCCAGTCCTCTGTACGAAGTGGGAGCGTCGGTCGGCATTGATGCGGTCCACTTTGGCGTTGTCCTGGTCATGGGAGCCCTTATCGGAACCATTAGTCCTCCGGTTTCCTTGATTCTCTGCCTGGATTGCGGAATCGCCCAGATACCCTTGAGGGAAACTTTCGGTATTATCTGGTCGTACCTTTTCGTGATGCTGGGAGTCGTACTACTATGCGTTGTTTTTCCCGGCCTGGTAACCTGGTTGCCCAATTTGTTGATCGAATAGTTGACAACTTTAGAGCTCGGAGCAAATGAAGCCATTTCAACCCTCCCCGGAGGAAACACTAATTTTGAAGGGAATCATCCCACCGATGGTCACGCCATTCAGCGCTTCGGAAGATTTAGACGAAGAGGCGCTGAGGAGAGAGTTGCAGTATTTGTTGCGTCTCGGAATCGACGGCATTAGCTTTGGCGGGAGCACCGGGGAAGGGGCTTTTTTGAGCGATGAGGAGCTCGGCAGAGGAGTGCAAATCGTTCAAGAAGAAAACAAGAAACGGATCCCGGTCGTCTGCGGTATCATCCGCAACTCGACTCGAGCCGCAACTAGAGCGGGGCTAGTAGCAAAGGACGCTGGGGCGGATGCATTGATGGTCGCCCCTACTCACTATTTCGGTGCGCCCGAAGAGGGGAATTACAAGTTTTACGAAACGTTAGCCCATAAAGTGGAGATACCGATCATCATTTACAACGTCATTCAAGACAATCCCATATCACCGCAGCTTGCGGCCAGGTTGAGCGAGATCGATTCAATCGTTGGCATAAAGCAGAGCTACGGCGGAGCCCATGCCCTGACCGATATGGTTTCCGCTTGCGGCGACAAACTATTGGTTTTTAGCGCTCAAGACGATTTGCTCTATGTCTCTTATCTATTAGGAGCGGTAGGGGCGATTGCCGCCATCCTGGTCGTGTTTCCGGAGCGCTGCCTGGAGCAATGGAATGCCGTGAAAAGCGGCGATCTCGAATTGGCAAAAAGGATTCACTATCGCATGTTGCCGGTTTGGAGAAAGATTGAAGGGAAAGCTTTTCCTGGAAGGCTCAAAGCAGCATTGAACCTTCTGGGCCGCAATGTGGGTATTGCCAGAAGTCCGGTCTTAGAACCGCCAGAACATGAACGAGCGGAGATAGAGGCGACCTTGCGCCAAGCCGGGTTTCTAGAGTAAAGCATCGATCAAAGAAAGGCTGTTAGAAGAAATGGGGTCTTTGGGAACCAAGCTCGGACAGGTCGTCATACCGCTCATCACAGCTTTTGACGGGAAAACCGGGGATGTAAATCATGAGGAAGTAGAAAAGCTGGTTGACTTCATTATCACTAAGAGCCACTGTGATTCCATTACCGTCGCGGGCACGACGGGTGAATTCCACAGCTTGACCATCGAGGAACGTATCGCTCTGTTCAAAGTGGTGAAAGAAGCCGCGGACGGCCGAGTACCGCTGGTTGCCGGAACCGGCGCCACCTCTTTAAGGGAATCCGTCTTGCTGACCCGAGAGGCTGAAAAGCTTGGCTACGAGACAGCGATGATCGTGGCCCCCTACTACTGCAAACCCATCCAGCAAGGTATCTACCACTACTTCGAGACGATCGCGCAAAGCGCAAGCATCGACATCATGCTATACAACATCCCGCTTTTCACCGGTGTGAACATGGCGCCGGAGACGGTTGCCCGCTTGTCAGAGCTCGAAAATGTAAAAGGAATCAAGGATGAAGCAGGCGTCAATCCAACCCAGATGACCGAATATGCCAGGGTCACGCCTGACGATTTTACGATATACAACGGCGACGACATTATGGTCCTTTGCAGTTTGGCGCAAGGCGCCGCGGGTGTGGTTAGCGGCGGTTCCCACCTGATCGGCTCCCAGATGAAAAGCATGATCCGTCTTTTTCTCGATGGCCAAGTCGAAAAAGCAAGAGAAATCCATGATGCGCTCGATCCTTTTTTCAAAGCTCTGGCTCCCCACGGGCGAGTCAATCCGATACCGATTTTGAAAGCGGCCTTGGAAATTGCCGGACATACGGTGGGTCCCCCGCGCCTGCCTTTGAGCGAAGCCACGCCGGAAGAAAGAGAGAGCATCAAAAAACATCTCGTTCGCCTGGGGATTACTGTCCCTTCCGGGGATGGTTGATATGGAAGCCGTGAAACGGATCTTGCTCGCCTTTGGTTTCGTCCTTTTATCTCTTCGCCCTCCGCTGGAAGGCTTAACGGATCAAACACCTCCGAAAAGGCCGGCGGAACGATTTACCCTGTACGTATTTTCCGAAGGAAGTTCGCCTGCTGAGAGCGGGTACTCGATGGAGAAGGTCCTCGAAGAAGTGAAAAAAAGGATGAAGAAGCGAGGGAAATGGCTGTCCCTCGCTGAGAATCGGGAACAGGCGGAAATATTAGTCGAGCTTCTGGGGCATCGAGTAAGAGAAGAGCACGTCACCAAATTGAGCACACGAGTGAGATCGCGGCCGCGGTCATCAGATGGGGACATCCCCATCGACTACGTCGACACAAACTACATTTCCGAGCGTCATTACATTGAAGCGAGGGCCGAGATCCTCGGTGTGGATCGCATCCTGGTCGGACACGATGGCCGAGAGAAAGGGGCAAGCCTCAAAGGGGCAGCTTCCGCTCTCGCCCGGCAGCTCGAAGACTTGCTCAAGAACAACTATTGGGATCTGGAGCAAAAGCGCCGAGTCTTGACCCGAACCGAGCCGGCAGCTTCCCGGTCACCGGTTGCGCCGCCACCGGCAGTGCCTGCCCCCAGCGTCTCCAATTTCTTCTTCGAGAACTATCTCCAGTCTGTCGCAAGCTACAGGGAAGGAAATTTTGAATCTTCGGCCCGCGACATGTCGTCTTTTACCCGTGGGGAACTACAAGACCTTGGGGACCTGTTTCTGGCAGGTGATCGAACGGATGCCGAGCTGAAGGCCTCTGCTCTCCTTCACACGGAGTGCGTCATAACCGTCGAGCATCCGTTTCCGGTCCGTCCTTCGGTGGCGCGGCTACAGGCCTATCACCTGAACCTGGCACAACGATATTCCCACGCCATCAGAGACCCGTCGAGCCGTGTCCATTTTCTAAAGCGCTGGCACCTGATGGTGGGATACCGATTCCACACCGACGTCCAACCGACGCGAGCCATATCCCTCTTGTCTTCAGGTTTGCGACTCTATCCTTATGACAGGGAGCTGTCCTACGCGCTCGCTGCCTCCTTCGAATCGTGGGGGGCTTTGAAACAAGATGAAGAGGCCCTTCGAAGCGCGGAGAGCATCTACAGAGAGCTTGCAGATACCGAGACGTCGCCGGACATCCATGTGCGTCTGGCTCACGTGCTTATTCGATTAGGCCGGCTAGATGAAGCGAAGGAGCTTCTCGAACAGGCTATTCGCGGCGGGGAGCTTGGGGATTCGGCCCTTGCCGCATGGATGCTCAAGGGCGAGATAGCCGAAGAGCGAAACAAGTGGGACGATGCACGAAATGCCTTCCGAACCGCCTGGGAGCTCGATCCCGATTGCCAGGCCTGCACGGTGGCTCTCGCCCTCGCCCACGAGCGCGCGGGAGATCCTGATGCCGGACACGCTTTGATCAAGCAATGGTTGGAAGCACCGGCACCCACCGAGCCGGATGGCTGGTGGCGGTTTCTTTTCGGCCGAATGGCCGATTACAGGGAAATTCTCGGCGAGCTTCGAGCCGAGGTTTACTGATGAACCGGTCTCTCGCCCTTGCCGGGCTATTCCTGGTCTTCGCCGGACAGGACCCGTTCCGGTTCCGCGTCGAGGTCAATCAAGTTTATGTCGATGTCTTCGTGTCGCGTGATGGAGCTCCGGTTGCCGACTTGATGGCAGAGAGTTTCGAAGTTTTCGACAACGGCAAGCGACAAAACATCCGACTGATGGACGCGTCATCGGTTCCTCACAGTATCGCGCTTCTCGTCGACAACAGCGCCAGCATAAGCGGCCGGAAGCGGGAGTACTTGCGGCAAGCGCTGGGGGCTTTCGTAAGCGAGTTGAAGGATGACGATGAGTTTGCGGTGCTGACGTTTGCCGAGCGTACGGTGCTGGATCAGCCTTTGCGCTTTGAACGGCCTGGAACCCAAGGAATAAAGCTCGAGGCAACTGAAGGCCGAGCGACGGCCCTCAATGATGCGATCTTTCTCACCCTGGGCTATCTCCGCGGTGCCGCCGGGCGCCCCATGCTCGTCATCTTCACCGACGGGAACGACAACGCGAGCTGGATCCGCGAAGAAAGGCTGCTGGAGTCCGTCCGCCGCTCCGAGGTCGTCGTATACGCCGTGCAGTCGAGAACGAGCGCCGAGCTACAAGGGATACCGGATGCACTGCAAGCCGGCGGCGACTCCGATCCCGGCACACTAATGCTACAGAAAGTAACGAAACTGACCGGCGGCCGATCGATGAGAGCTGCGCGGATGGAAAGCTTGGCAGGGACGTATCACGACATACTTTCGGAAGTAAGTACAAGGTATCTCCTCGTTTTCACGCCTCCGACGCCGGTTCGTCCCGGCTGGCACGATCTTCGGGTCAAGGTGAGAGGCGCGCGAAACGTCGAAGTCCGGGCTCGTGCCGGCTACATCGCCGATCCCTAGCAGCGGCCATCTCACCCTCTGAGGCAACGGCATCAAACGCCACCTCCATCCTTTACCGACTGTCAGTGATCTGTGTCTCGCTGAAAAAAACCTCATATGTTAAAATAGATTACTTCTCCCGGAGGCGTAAAAAAACATGGCGTTTTTCGATCCCAATCCCCTTCTGGAAACGATGCTCGATGCCGCTCCCAATGTTTCCGATCTGAACCTCTCTGTAGGGAGACCCCCACAGGTAGAAGTCGACGGGAAGCTGAGACCGGTTGTCTACGCCGGGATCGAGCGACTCTTGCCCTACCACACGGAAGTCATTGCCATGCGGCTTCTGCGCAACAAGAGAGATTTAGCCGAGAAGCTGGTGAACAAAGGATCGGCGGACCTTTCCTACTCGTTGATGCAGAGAACCCGCTTCCGAGTCAATATCTTTTCTCAGCGGGGCACCTATTCCGTCGTTTTGCGTGTCATTCCCAACAAGGTTCCCACCATCGAGGATCTGGGCCTGCCAGCAAGAATAAACGAGGTGATCCAGGAGAGGAACGGCATCGTACTCGTTACCGGCCCCACCGGCTCTGGAAAATCGACAAGCCTTGCTGCGATTATCGGCAAAATGAACCGTGAGCTGCCGATTCACATCCTCACCATCGAGGATCCGATCGAGTATCTCCACCTCCACGACAAGGCCACCGTGAACCAACGCGAGATTGGAAGCGACACCGAAAGCTTTGCCGATGCTCTGAGAGCCGCGCTACGCCAGGCGCCGAAAGTCATTTTGGTTGGAGAGATGCGCGATCGCGAGACCGTTTCCACTGCGCTCGAGGCGTCCGAGACCGGCCACCTGGTGCTGTCCACCCTCCATACCATCGATGCCGCCAAAACAATCGACCGCATTATCGGCGTGTTCCCAAGAAACGAAGAAAATCAGGTTCGCACCCGATTTTCCCAGTCCTTCAAGTGGATCATCAGCCAACGGCTGGTTCCCAAAAAAGAAGGGGGGCGGGTGGCAGTCTGCGAGATATTGCGAGCCAACTCGAGAACTCGGGAGTACGTCCGGGAAGGTGAAAGGGAAGGGAAAAGCCTTCTCGACGCCATCAACGACGGGGCTCTGGATGGAATGCAGAGCTTCGACTCCGAGCTCGAGCACCTCATCAAAGAAGGGGTTATCGACACGGAAGTTGGTCTTTCCTATGCCACCAACCGCACCAACCTCCAGCTACGGCTGGGTTTGGAGTCCGCGCAAGAGGCCCAATCGGACTCGGAGTCTGAGCTGGTGACGGCGGAAACAACCGAATCGGATATAGAACGCTTTGTCGAGAGGTGATCGTGAAAACTTCTTGTCCCAGCTGCTCACACTACATCGTCGTCGATGACTCCAAGCTACCCTCGGGCCCGTTCATGCTCCGCTGCCCCAAGTGCAAGGCGATGGCGAAAGTGCCCGGCAAGGTCGACACAAAGCCCGCTACGAGTGCCGGAGTCCAGCAACCTCCCCATCGAGCCGCTTCAGCTCCATCTAACGGAAAGCCTCCCGCGGCAGATAAGCCCGCCGCAGCCCCTGCGACCGAGAAACAAGCTGGAGAGGCTTCGAGAGCCAACCAGAGCGGTACAGAAATCCCTCAGCGAGCCCTGGTTGCACTTCCAGACAGCGTCCAAGCAAAGCATATCGAAGCCATACTCCGACGGCAGGGGTATGCCATCGATCCGCTAGATCAATCGGAGGAGCAGATCGTACAGCTCCAAACCGGCGCCTACTGCATGGTGGTCACTCACCGGAACGGAGCCTCCGCCGAGGGTCAGGTGGATATCTACCGGTTGGTGAATGCGCTGGCGCCGGAAGTGCGCAGGCGTCTTTTTCTCGTTCTGGTGGGGAACGAGTTCAAAACCGGAAACGGAACCCAAGCCTTTGCGGCCATGGCCGACTTCGTTTGCCACTCTCAGGGGACCGAAACGACGGAGACCTTACTCCGAGGCACTATAGCTGAAAAATCAAGGCTCTACCACGCTTTTCTCGACGTCGAACGGGCGTACTAGCTATTCTCCTGGCGAAAGGGCCGCCACTTCAATGAAACCCAGGGCCAGCCAGGGTCCCGGCTCGGCCGACCGGCTTACCCGGTAGAGGAATAGGATGTTGTCGCCCCGGCGAACGAGCCTGCTGGGAATCTCGAGCTCGACGATCTTTCTTCGCCGAAGGGCAAGTTCGGCGATCGTCTCACCATTGGCTCCCAGTTCCACAACCAGCGGCGCGGGGGCATTGCCCGTTTCCGGCAAGGGTATCAGTTCCATCCTCACTTTAAGCCCCGTCGCACCGAAGCAGGGCAGTATCACCTGAGCTCTACGACGATCCGCCAGAGCCTTCGGCCGGGCGCCTTCGGTTTCGAGCTTTGGATCCCACCCGCGAAGCAAATGCCACTTCGCTTCGGGACCGAGACGATAACCGCCGTCCCTTTCGAGCTCCTCGGCCCGCTGTAGGGTCTCGCTGAAATACACTCGACGATCCGGACCGTAACCGCGCAACAGGAGCGGCCTACGATATCGATCCAAGCCGGCGAGGAGCGACAAGAGAACAAGCACACAGGCGATCCAGAATGACGCGTCCCACCACTTCCCGGGCAATCGCATCGCTCTCATCTACGCCCTCGCCGCTCCTCCAGGACCCGGGCCAGAATGATCAAGCCCAGGGCTACCAAAGGGCGGTCGGGTAAGAACAAATAGCAGAAAACGAGGCCGCTGGTCAGCAAAGGGAACCAGCCGGGCAACGCTTCCCGAATACGCTGAAACTCCGCCAGAGCCAGCGGAATGATGACTGGAAAACCAAAGAAAAGCAGCCGGCGAGTATCGGTTGCCACCAGAAGTTGAATCAAAACCAGGGCCAGGTAGGGCGCGTAGCGTCGGGTAAAGTCTCTCCAAGAGGCAGAGGCCGCGTTGATCAGAGCGAGAACCGATAGGTAAGCAAATGAATACTTCCACAGATCCCGATAAACCTCGGCGGAACCGAACCAGGGTCTCTGGGCGATAGCCAGCGGCGAGAGATATGGAAACAAAGGGGCATCGTCAGCCCAGCCGAATCTCAGGATCAACGCCGCCGCAATGGCGGGTAAACACACCAAAAGGGTTCTTCGCGCCGCCTTGAGATCGACGAGGCGCCCTTCGGACAAGCGCAAGTAAAGTACCGGGACCACATAGAAGGCACTTTCTTTACAAAGGCTGGCGATGAGAAGGAGAAAAGCTGTCGCGCCGGTCGCTTTGCCTCGCTCCACCAGAACCAACAACCCGACCACGGCCGCAAGAGCCAGGGGATCCACCAGGAAATAATTCTGCAAGTAGATAGGGATCTGCGGCGCTGCGCCCAGGAAGCTTACCCCCAGCAAGCTCAACAGGTGGGAAAAACCCAATTCCAGGAAAAAGAAGTAGGCCAGGAACAGTGTGAGAAGCAGTCCGATGGCACACAAGGCTTTAAAGGCCGTCTCGAGAGGAATCGGCAAAGCCTGGGCAAGAAAGGGAACCCCGATCCGGTACCCGAAAGGCGCCATGGTAAACGTTGCGGGGGACTCCGCCATGGCGACATAGATGTGAGCGTCGAAACCGGGAGCGTCTTCCGCCTTTTGGGGAACACCCTTCAAAGGTAACCACTGCACTCCTATCCAAAAAAGAGAGAGCAGGAGAGCAACTAGAATCTCAGCGGCGCGGATTTGCGCGCTGTTTTTTCCTGCGGCCGGGGTTTGACTCATCGGTCGATTGTCGATTCGCTGAGTCTACCACAGGGGTAGGAGAGCCACGCGCGAAGCGTCGAGAAGGCGCTCTCGCATCTTTCTGAGAAACTGCCGCCAATGAAACCCTCGCCACCGAGGTGGTGAGATTCAACCTTCGAGGCATCGGTGCCCTCAAAGACGTGTTGTAAAAACTTCTCAGAAATTCTTTTCCATCGTTAGTAGGTCCGGGAGAGTCGTTTCAACTCCTGGAACCAATTGAGGACAAGGTGGATTTGCGTGGGCGCTGCGGTCTCGTCGGCCGGCTCGAGCGGCTTGGACATCAGGAACCGCCGGCCGTCAGGAGTGATGTCAAAGTTTCGACCATACGGCCCAAAGTGGGGCCACTCGAACACCACCTCGGCATTCCCGGCTGTGAAGGTGACGTCTGTCCGGACGGGAACTACCATGAGTTTCTGACCCGCGACATAGAACAACTCGCGCCCGTCAGGTCCCCACAGCGGTTGCACTCCGCCGCTTTTCGATATCTGCCATTGACCTTCTTCCACTTCAGGGAATGGCCGGACGTAGACTTCGAACTGACCTGTTTCATCGGACTGATACGCCATCCAGCGTCCATCGGGTGAAAGATCTACTCCTGTCTCGGTGAGCTCCGTCCTCAGCAACCACTCAGGGGGATGCACTCCCTCGAAAGACAGCAAACCAATGTCCGCGCGTCCGGTGGGGCGATCCTCGACGAACAGGAGACGCGTGCCGTCAGTCGTAACTGAGCTGGGGGTTTGATAGCTGTGCCCCCTGCGCCGATGGGCGCAAGGATCTCATAAGGGCCGAGGCGCGTACCGTTCTCCAACGTCATGGTCAAACTACGCTCGATGGCCTCTCAACAAAGCCTCTCCCAGAGGGAGAGGCATAGAATCAGGATTCACGAGATTCGTTGCGCTGACTTCGGGATGCCGACCCGCCAATACGAGATTCTATGTGAAAAGAGGCGCGAAATGCAATCATTGCAGGCAGAAGCAGACAGTCACTTTCGTACGAGAGACTCTTGTGCGCCTCAAGGAGTAGGCCTGCACCGAAATGAATTTTCGGTGTTCTGCCGAATGTAAAACCGGGAATCACCACTGGCTCTTTTGAGTGGGGCGGATCGCGCGGTGGCCGATGCCCTCACGCGGTTTTGCCATCCAGCCGGCAACTCGTTGTTTCCACATCAAGTAGTGTTCAGTTTTCTTACTGTCGGCTGCCGCCTCGTCGGACTCATAGGCCTCATAGAGCATGAATCGGGTGGGATCGTCAATCGATTGGAGGATATCGAATCGGAGGTTCCCCGGCTCTTTCAGGGCAGCCCTCATGGTTGGGTAGACTAGCCTCGATGAAGTCATCGATATGCTCCTCCGCCGCGAAGACCGTCAGGCTGGTAACGTTCATGATTTTCTCCTTCTATCGTACACACGAGTAGACCACGTTGATTATGCCTACTCTTACGAAGTTCTTGTGTTCCCGGGTTTTGGTTTCATCTCTATGAGGCGCACCATATGATCTGTCACAATTGATAGAGTTATAATAGTTGTGCGAGGTAGCTGTGAAGAAAACGGTTTCGACAATCGAGGTGCGGAAGCAACTCGGAGAGATTCTCGACCGGGTGGCGTTGCGCCATGACCAGTTCATCATCGAGCGCAAAGGCAAGCCCCTGGCTACTGTCGTTCCCATCGAACAGCTCGAGCAGCTGGAGCGTGCTGCTCGGAGACACTTGCTGTTCGTTCTTAAAAGACAAACAAGCTCGCTCACCCAGACCGAAGCGGATGAGCTCGCCGACGCGGCCAAACATAAGAACGACGAGTCGCTGCGCGTCGAGGTCGATTCTCTTCTGGCGCAGGATCGACCTGGCATATTGGACGCTCCTGCTGTCGCGGCCTTCGAGTTGAGTTTGCTCGACGAGGACGAAGCCACGCTCGCAGGACGCACGGTCTCACACTATGAGGTTGGCAGCGAGATCAGTCGTGGCGGTATGGGCATCGTCTATCGCGCTCACGACGTGAACTCAAGCGAGACGTCGTGCTCAAGATCCTTCCGCCCGATGTGGTGGAGGCCGATGCCAGGAGGAAACAGCGTTTCCTGAGAGAGGCGCAGGCCGCCGCCGCCTTGCATCATCCCCACATTGCCACGGTGTTCGAGGTCGGCGAGGCAGACGACGTCACTTTCATCGCGATGGAGCTCGTCGAAGGCGAGAAGCTGAGCGAAACGCTCACTCGCGGTCGAATTCCCTTCCCCCGTGCGCTAGAGATCGGCACGGACATCGTCAAAGGCCTCGGTGCGGCGCACGACGCGGGCATCGTTCACCGCGACTTGAAACCGGCGAACATTCTTCTGAGCCGCGAAGGAAGCGCAAAAATCATCGACTTCGGCGTAGCCAAACTCCTCGAAACGTATGACGACGAAGGGGAGCCTGACTTTGCCGGCGAGACCCCAACCACCGAGTCCGGGACTTACACGGGTCAGATCCTGGGGACCGTGTCCTACATGTCGCCCGAGCAAGCTCGCGGTGACGAGGTCGACCGCCGAAGCGATATCTTCACGTTTGGCGTCGTGCTCTACGAGATGCTTGCGGGCCGTCGGCCCTTCGAGGAAACAACAAGAGAGTTGACGCTTCGGTCGATTCTTGAGTCACCGGCTCCACCTTTGTCAGACATACAGGGAGCCAGCTCCAACGGTCGGTCGCTCGACACAATTCTTCAGCGATGCCTGTCCAAAAACCCCGAGGAGCGATTTCAGTCGACACGCGAGCTCCTTGCAGCACTGGAGCGAATCTATCGTAGCCTCGTCGCGCCAAGACCGCGCCGCGCTCCAGCGGCTGCAATGATCGCAGCGATCCTGGTGGCTCTGGCCGTCGCCTTCGTGATTTTCGGCAAGCGGGACGCAGTCCCAAGGCTTGGGAACCCGAGACAACTGACGACCGCCTTTGGTGTCGAAGACCACCCAGCCTGGTCTCCCGATGGGGCGTTTCACGTCGTTATGGCAGGGTCGAGTCCACCGACTGGCCATCGTCCACGGCGACGGAATTACGACTGTGCGGGACTGACACCGAGACTGTGATCACGTAGGGAGCCACAAACGAGGGGCGCACCGGGTCGGCTAGGTCGAACGTCACGGATTGTCCTGCCACTTGGGTCCAGCCATATGTCAAAGGTCCGTGCTGGCTCGGCGAGCTTCCCGATCCATCCAGCGCGACGTTGTCGTTCTCGCTGACGCTTTGATCGGACCCCGCGTTGGCCGTCGGTGCCGAGGCGCCAATCTTGGTGACGAAAGCGTCCGACTGACCGGCTAGTGACGTCTGGAAGGCCCCCGCCGTCGAAGAGAAATCATCTGAGAAGGTGACTCCGGTTACGTAAATGCTGCCGGTCGCGTCCAGCGTGATGCCGTTCCCCTCATCCGAGGGGAATCCACTAGGAGTCGACCCTCCCAAGAACGTCGAGAATGTAAGTTCTTTCGGGAGTCGAAGGGAACTCCGTTGGCTTGTAGGGCCAAGACCAGGTCGTACTCCGATTACGGTCTCTTGAGGATAGCTGCTATGTCTCATTATATATACGAGCTATGTATTTATGACTCGTTAACTATCCATATTCACTAATACCGTCTCGTTACCTACAATGGTTGAAAGGAGGTGGATCATGGCAGAGAACACCATCGCTCTGAACCTCCGACGACTCCGCAAGGCTAAGGATTTCACTCAGGAGCGCTTGGCTGAGAAGTCGGGACTTTCCAGGGCAGCGTACCGAAACATCGAGACCGGCAAGTCAGAGCCGCGGGTGAGCAACTTGCAGGCGATTGCCACCGCACTCGAGGTTCCAATCGAGCAACTCGTGGCGCCCGTGCATGCGCTTAGGGCGGTGCGGTTTCGTTCGAACAAGCGCATGCGCAGCCGTGAGCAGATCTTGGTCGACGTCGGACGCTGGCTCAGCGACTTCGGTGACATTGAAGGGATTCTCGACGATCGCGTTGAGTACAAGCTCGACGACATCCGCAAGCGGCTGAAGGCCCGCAAATACCGCGGCGAGGTTGCCGCAGCCTTGGCGAGGGAGGCATTCGGTCTCGACACCGAGGAACCGGTACGCGATATTTGCGGGCTGCTCGAGGCGAGCGGCATCAAGGTCGGCGAGCAGAAGGTCGCTTCCCACGATTTCTTCGGGCTGTCGGCAACCGCCGAAGACGGTGGTCCTGCGGTGGTCGTGAATACGTGGGACCGCATTTCGGTCGAGCGTTTGATCTTCACCGCCGCCCACGAACTCGGCCACCTGATCCTTCACCTGTCAGATTACGACGTCGCCCATACAGATGAGGAGAAGAAGCACGAGTCGGAGGCCAACGCCTTTGCCGCCGCTTTCCTCATGCCCGACGAGTCGTTCCAGAACGAGTGGAATGAGACCTACGGCCTCGCGCTCGTCGATCGCGTCCTGAAAGTGAAGCGCATCTTTCGGGTGAGCTACCGCACCGTGCTCCACCGCCTAGCCTCGCGCTACCGTGGCCCGGGGAACATCTGGGCTCGCTTTCAGATGGACTACAAACGCCGGCATGGCCGGACCCTTCTTCGTGACGACGAGCCGGATGCGCTGGCCCAAGATGCCTTCCGAGCGAGCTTTCCCGAGAACAGCGTGGCGGGCGAACCCGATCACCTCTCCCCGGTAGACTTCACCCAGGACCGCCTTTCCAAGCTTGTTCGCCAGGCCGTCGAGCAGGAGAAGATCAGCCTGGGCCGAGGTGCCGTGGTCTTGGGGCTCTCTCTTCAGGACATGCGCGACTTGACCGCATCCTGGGTCGGCTGAGGGGATCGATGGCGAAGAAGCCCAAGGTCTTGCTCATGGACGCCAATGTGCTCATCGATTATCAGAAGTCGGACTTCTCGGTCCTCGGCCTGGTGAACAAGCACGTCGGCGCATGCCGGCAGGCTCCCATAGGTTTCTCACCATGTAGTCTTCAAATTTCAGCCCGCTCGCCTTTTCGATGACACCTTGAAGGAGATTGAACGCATGTGACGAGTAAACTCCACCAGTTGCATGACCGCCACGGTGGCCAGCACTT
>SDBT01010673.1_pt1 | contig 14810 bp, 13 predicted proteins | sample 2277101 | NCBI WGS metagenome assembly SDBT01 (sample SAMN10404973, study PRJNA504765) | marine sediment metagenome | isolation source: marine sediment core GS10_PC15, 103 cmbsf | place: Arctic Ocean: Southern Knipovich Ridge | collected 2010
CCAGAAATACCCTCTTTTTTTATAATAGATTTAATTTTGGTGATCGTAATGCCCCTACTTCCGGCCATCATGATTATCATTTCTTTTATATTCATAAATTTCTTAACAAGCCTCTTTTTTGACAATTTTTTTTGTAGTTGTCTATACGAAACAAAATCTTTCCCACAAATAGAATCTTCTTCTTTAGCTAATTTTATCCTTGTTCTAGGTAATTTCAACTGGACTTCAATGGGTTCATGGCAATAAGGGCATTCTTTAAGTTCAACGCATGTTGCATCCATTTTTACACCTATTCCACTCTTACAGGCTCTTCTTCATACAGCTGCCCTTCTACTGGCATTGTCTCGCTAACAGCTTCAGGTCCTTCCACTATTTTCACAGGCTCTTCTTCATGTAGCTCTTCCTCTAGCACTATGTCTATAATGTAACTAATGCCTTCCTCTTCAACAGGCTCTTCTTCTGTTGGTTCTCCTTCTATCAATGCTCCTTTACTAAATTCTAGATAATACTCCCCGTAACCATCTGTTCTTAATATGAATGTTGATTGATATGTTTCTCTATTTTTCATGGGATAACATTTTATCTTGCAGCCATCACTACTGCATCCTATTGTTTTCCTATTGAACTTCCCCTTAATTGTTAAAGCAGTTCCTTCATATATTTGAAAACCCAAATTCCCACTACAACTACTGCAACAAGGATTATCATGAGTGCACGCTTCATCCGTACAAGCCAAATAAACTGCCCTTAATTCACCCTTAATCTTAATTTCGTGGTTGACAAGAGATTTTCTTTTTTGCCACACTTCAAGAGGAGAATAAAGCTTTGGTTCTTCTTTTATAGGTTCACTTACTGCAGGTTCTACTTCTACAGGTTCACTTACTACTTCCTCTTCTTTTTCTTCTTCTTCACTTAGTTCCCGTTCATCTCTGTCACAGATTCTGTTGCTATCCTTGTCCAAACAACAACTAGAACCAAAACGCATATAATCTTCCGGACACACAATAAACTTATCAGAAATCCTTTCTAGATCTTCATCTGAAAGTTTGCTTAAATCAATATCTTCACACCCAGTTAAAAGTAAGATGCTTCCTACAAAAACTATTAAAATAAACTTGTTCATCTGCAACACCTGTTTAATCTTATTTTCTTCTTCTCTTTTATTTTGTAAGAACATCTTCTATTTATACCTTTTGGTACAAATTTGTAAAATGTACCTATATCTGTTATTATATGATTGTAACTTATTCTACTTAAGAGGTGATTACATTGCCAAGAAAAGGTTACACAACAATTGCTCTTCCTAACATACTCATTGAAGAAGTGGAAAAAATAATCAAAGATAAACGCCATGGATTTATATCTAAGCCTGAATTTATTAAGGAAGCGATAAGGGAAAAAATAAGGGCTATGAAGAAATAAATTTTAATTTTATTTAAAAGTTTTTTATAATTTTTGCATTTTTAAATATTTTTTACAATACATTTCAAAAAATAATTTTACTATTGGAATTAGTTCCTTTTTATGGACTTCTCCATTTATTTTGAATATTTTATCCCTTTTTGTTTCTTTTTCAAATAGGTATTTGTTTTGCAATCTTTTATCATACTCATTTTCGTAGTAAAATTTATAGCCGTCCAAGTGTATTATCTGTTTATCTTTATTTAGGATACAATGGATATACCTACTAGTTGGAAATCCATTTCTAAGTAACTCCATCTGGATAATATATTCTTTGTCTCTCGGCTCAAATTTAAATTCTATTTTTGCAATTTCACTACCATCATAATCATCAATAATAAGATATGTAGAGTAAGTAGGTCTTTTCTTTTTATATAATCCTTGATTAAATATTTGTCTTAATGTTGGACCAATTAAAGTGCCTGCCTTAAGGATTAAATGGTAAGGTTCTACTCTAAGGCTAATTTTAGCATTTGAATATTTATTTTTTAGTTTAAACAAATATTCCCTGAGATTGTAGTCTACATCTATCAAGACCTTTAATTTATGTAATGGTAAGTTTAAATAGTAATATCTACCATCTTTGTCAAATAACAATTTACTAGTATCTATTAATTCATCTTTCATAAAAGATCTTAGAATTGGAATAGCAGTTATTTGATCTACTAATGTTTGATGATGTGGTTTATAAGTCATATTTACTGGATAATTAGTAGTATTTAATTAATTTATTACCCAAAAAATGTTTACGTCCAAAGCCTTCAGAACCAATAATTATTTATATTTCATCTCGTTATACAGCATAGGGGGAAATAAAATGAGTTTAATTAATTATGATGTTAAACCACTATCAAAATTGCTTACCGCAACGGATGCTATATTAGTTCCCATTTTTCAAAGACCTTATTCTTGGACTAAACAAGAATACATACAATTTATAGAAGATTTAAAAAGAGTTTTTGATGAAAATAATGATGATTATTTTATTGGATCTGTATTTTTTAAAGAAGATGAGGAGAAACAATCAAACTTTATTATTGATGGGCAGCAAAGATTGGCCACAGCAACAATCTTTATATCTGTTATAAGAGACATGCTATATGAAATTGGAGACGACAGAGTACCTGATATAGAAACAGATTATATAAAAAAGAGAAATCTTGAAACAAGAGATTCTTATTATAAGATTAATTTAAGTGAGATAAACATTACTTTTTTTAGGAAATATATACAAGATAAGGAAAAACCAACCATCAAAATATCCAACTTTAATAATGAAAAGAAATTAATCTATTCTAACAAATTAATTTTTGATTGTTATCAAGAATACTATTCAATGCTTGCCAATGATTGGGGCAAAGGACTTGAACAAAAAAAACTGACAGGATTGCTAATAAAGGTCCTTAAGACATTACTGGATAAATTTTATCTTCTTTCTATAACTGTAACTGAAGAAAGTGAAGCATTTACAATATTTGAAACATTAAATGATAGGGGATTAGATCTTACTATTGCAGATTTACTTAAGAATTATCTATTTTCAATTTTGCATACTAAAGTTAACGATATTGAATTAAGGGATTGTCTCAAAAAATGGGATAATATGATGGAATCTCTTGGAAAATATATAAGTCCATTCTTAAAACATTATTGGAATTCAAAAAATAAGCCCATCACTGAAAAAGAAATCTATAAAGTTCTAAAAAGAAACATCAAAACAAAAGAGCAAGTTACTACTTTTTTAAATGAGTTATTTTTAGAAGCCGAGGTTTATAATGGTTTGATACATCCTGAAGTAGTCTATTGGGGTGATAAAGAAATTGTATCATCATTAAATGAAGTTTTAACCTTAGGAGTTAGTCAATGTTACCCGTTGTTACTATCTTCCAAAGCAAAGTTAAATAGTGAGGAGTTTAAAAAAGTAATTTCTACTTGTATAAATTTATCATTTAGATATAGTTCTGTTTGTAATCTTCATAATAATAAGTTAGAGAGACTTTATAGTGGTATTGCCAATAAATTAAGAGAAGAAGAAATAAAAGAATCAAAGGAGGTAAATAAGCTCCTAAAATCAATTTGGCCAAAAGATGAAATATATGATGAAATGTTTTCAAATATGGCTTTTAAATCTTCTAACCTACCAAGATATATCTTAAAAAAGATTAATGATTCTTTAGATGAAGGGAAGGAGATTGTAAGTTCAGACGAGATTTCATGGGAACATATCATACCTAAAAATCCTACAAAAGATGACATCAAAATATTACAGAAAAGTAATATAAATTATAAGGAAAAAATTCATCAATTTTCCAATATGACCATACTTAGCGAAGAATACAATATAAAATCTTCTAATAAACTTTTCAAAGATAAAAAAGAGATGTATGTAAAATCAAAGTTGCCAATTAATGAAAATTTAAAGAAACTTGAAAAATGGGAACTAGATGAAATAAATAGTTGGAATAAATACTTATTAGATAATTCTAAAAAGATTTGGTCATTATAAAATATAACGACGGGTTTTCGAACTTTGCGGACGAAATCCGACAGAACACTATAAAAACTTTACTAGGACTTTACGACCAAAATAGGGTTTTACGTCCAAAGCCAGATATATGATAAAATTTATTAACCAATGTCGGTTAGTTATTCTTATGCAGCCACCTGTTGATTTAGGAATACTCGAAGAAAAATTTAAAGTATTAGGTAGATATAAAACTGCAATATTCCGTTTAATTCTAGTTAAGCAAAAAGATTCTGATAATTGGGGATTTTATTATGGAAGTATTTTTCTTAGAATTGCAGATATAAATGTACCTTATAATGGAATATACAATGATGAGAATATAATCATTGCAGAATTTAGTAGCAACAGTGAACAGGCACACCTCCTTATGCTTTTGATGAAACAAAAAGATGTTTATTTTATGAATGGACCTCTTAGTTACATTAATATCAATTCAAATATTAGTACAATTTATGAATATCCTGGCTGGAGCTATATGACTAGAGAAACATTCAATATGGATTTTCCTGCGGAAGAGATACGTTTAAATTTTTCTAATACTCCAAAGACTAACCATCTTAAATTAGTTAGGTATAGGAATATTCATGAATTAATAGAAAACAAAATTGGTGTTGATTTAGATAAACATAATGGTCTACCAAATACTTTATCTTTCTTTTTTGAAAAAGAACATGGAAAAATTGTAAATTTTGAATTCAAAAAAAGTATTAGACAACTTCTTGTTACATTCGATTATGATGAAAATAAATTAGATAAGTATTCTATACTTCTATTTCTTGATGAATATGGAAAACGAAAAATAAGAGAAGATATTCCCTTAAATAAATCTATTAAAAAATCGCTAGCTTTTATTCCAGATAATATAGAAGTTAGACTTATTTATGAAGATACAGTAGTTGATGTGTGGCGAGAAATTATAGAAAAAGATAAAGTGGACGAAAATATAACTACTTTTTTGGATTATCTGAATTTAACGGAATGGAAAGAAAAAGTTGATAAATCAAAAGGAAAGATTGTATTTCCAGAATCTATCCAATTTGGAGCACTCGTTGAAAAAAAATTGAATGATGCAGAAAAGCTCAACGATGCTGAATCTATTCTTCAAAAATGTGCCGAAGCTATGGAACAATTATGTAAAGATTTTTGCAATGTTTTTGGAATTGGTATAAAAGAATCCGATGGAAAAGAAAATGGTGCACTTAAAATTCACAGTAAATTGATAGATTATTGGAGAAAGAAAACAGGATTAAATATGACAGAACTAATGCATCAAGCAGGATTAAGACATTTAGTTATAACCTGTAATCTAAAAAAGCATAAAGGTGAAGAGTATACTACTTTTCTATTAGAATCCCAATATTGTTTGTTACTTTCTTGGAGAGCATACTTTGGAATCTTAAAAATGATTGCTGAAATTAAAGAAAGCAATATTTAATAAAGAAATCTTTTTAAAAAAATTTATAAGTGAGTGAAGGGCAATAGTTATTGTTGAACTTGATAAGAAGAAGGCGGAGTTTTAATAAGATTAAAATGTTTGAAAGAACTTGGTTTAGCGAATGTATCAAGGAATACATTGACCTTATGGATATTAGTGACGGAATAGCTTGGGATATCTTCTGGAATTTTAGAGCAAAAACAGATATTTTTGATGTTAAAAATACAGAAATATCTTCAATGCACTTATTTTGCTACTTGGCTTGTTTTGGTATGGCAAGAGCTAGTACTAAGCTAATGACCTCAAATTTGATAAAATTTGAGGAATTTTACAAGAAATCGCTTGACTCATTCAAAGCTTTAAATGAAATAAGATTTATAGGTTTAAAAGAGGATCAAAAAACAGAGTTCAATAAAAATTATAGTATTATAGAGCAGAATTTAAAGGAGCTAAATGTTAGTTCTACATATACTATGATTACAAAAATACTGATGGCAGTTACAGGCCAAACCCCTGCCTTTGATAGCTACTTTGTGTATACATTTAGAAAAAAGGTTGGAGGATTTTCAGGAAACATATTTAATTCACTAATTATGCTAAACAAAAAATACAAGGGAGAATGGAAAGAGGAAATAGGGACTATAGATAAAAAGTATACCTACATTCGTTTAGATGAAAAAATTGAGACCCCTACAGCTAGACTAATTGACATGGCTTTTTGGATATATTGCGAAAGAAACATAGGAACCAAAACTAGCAAGTTCGAAGAATAGGTGTTAAATCCAATAATTTTGAGAGGCTAATATGTAGAAGGGAACAATTTTAAACTAAAAGGGAGTTCCACAAATCATTTTTTTACGTGATTGTTATGTGTTTCCTTTAGAAAATAAAATCCTTTAGAAAGATAAATATTGCATATTTTATTAGCATTTTCATCTTCTTTTTTGTTATAAAGAGTCTCAACAATCTTGATAATATGTTCATGTTTATAATCGGGTAATACTTCATTATTGAGAAGCTCTAGAAAAATAATTCCTACATATTTAGGAGTATTATCAACATGTTTCATTAAGCATTCTATAAAAAACCAAGTATCATAAGGCTCTTTTACATATTTTACAGATTCATTAACCAACTTAAAAATATCCTTATCAATCTTATCAATTAAAGACAGCCACTCAGAAAGTTCAAAAATTAGTACGGAGAAATCTGGATCGTCTTTTTCCTCAAAGCAAATCTCAAAAACCTTTTCCCATAAAGGCTTTATTTTGGATTTTATGTTATCATCAAGGCTTTCTTTTCTTAAGGTCCAAAAAAAACGAATTATTTCACTAATTTGATTGGAATTCTTATTATTTAATAGATTATAGAGTAAACCTTCTGAAAGATCCACTATATCATTAAGATAAGCTACACATATATGCTGTACGACTCGTTCATTAGCGGATTTATTTTTAAAACTAATTTTTATTGCTTTTTCATAATCTCCATGCTCCACTAATATCGAATAGATATTCTTGTAAAGGCGATTAGTATAGTACAAATATCCAGTCATTGTCAAATTCCATAATTCATCTTTGTCCTTGATTATAACTCTATCCAGATTATCTTTAAGCCATTCATTATCCATGTAACTAATATGTGATAAGTATTGTCCAAGGACGACCATTAACTCTTCAAAAGGACTATTCAATCTTTCTGAGAATAAATCTCGAATTTCTTCATCCCATTTTTTAGTTTCTTCTTTTTTAGTCCTAGCAATTTTTAGTGATAAAACCATTAAAGCCGAGTAGATTGATCCTCTAACAGAGTTTAGAACAGCAGAGATTACATCATCGGATTTAAAAAGAGACGTTGTTGTTTTCTTGGCTAAGGCAAATAGTATCTTTTTTGCTAAATTATTTAGAGAATCATTAAAAGATGGTTTCTCCTTTCTTGAACCATCTTCTATCAATGAAGCAATTTCAGATATAATCCAATTTCGATAATTAAATCCTTCATTCTTATATTCTTTTTGCCAGAAACTATCTGATTCTAATATTTTTGTTGAGAAATTAAAGAATATTTCCCAATCAAACTCCTTTTCTTTTCTCCATGCATCTCTAAAACCTCTAATAATAGAATGTTGATATATCTCGTGTACGGATAAAAATGGAAACAGTTCTTCACTGAATTTACTTGGATTGTTCAAAACAGCTCTTGATAATTCATCTGATAATCCCTCTTCATTCGGTTGGGTAGGATCATTACTTCCTTCAAATTTGTTTAGATATTCTGCTACTTTTTTATTATTTTTTGATAATATAATGGAAAAATCCTTTGGTGCTTTATGTCCAACAAATGTTTCAAACCATGTTTGAAATCCAGGATGTTTAATTTTGCTAGGATTTATCTTTTCATATACAGAATATTTCTCTTCAATATCTTTATTGAGTGAGTCTTTAAGTGTAGAGTACCACTCCTTTTTTCGATAAGCAATAATTTTATCTTCTTTACTTTTATTTCCCTTAATATCATCAGGTATATAATATTTTTTAGTTTCAATCCAATTAATTATTTTTTTTATCTCGTCCGCATCTAATTTATTTGAGTTATCACTTAATAACTTATAGATTTCATGCGTTAATTCATAATTTTCTAAAGGGTTTTCTTTTAAATCCCAAAAGAATCTCCTTAACTCATCATAATAGATGCCAATAACATGTAGGGCAATTCTCTTAAATATAGAATGTTCTTTTTGAATTAATGAATCAATTATTTCATCTAGTTTATCTTTATGAATCTCTTTAAGTGTGTCTCTTAATAATCTAACCAACTGACATTCATATCTCTGAGGGAAACTTGTTTGTGTATGGTCTTCAATTGTTGGAATCCAAACAATATTAAAACTACTTTTGTCTTTCTTGACTATTTCATCAATCTTATTAATTATTCTTTCATATAAATCATCCTTGTAATGCTCAATAATTCTCTTTCTATTCTTTTTTAATAGTTCATCAAACCAATATTCATCATGTTCTGTCTCTTTTTTTTCATAGAAATTAAAAATGATTTTAAGTAATCTTAAAATAATGGGTTTTGCATTGTTATCTAATAAGTACGGAAGGAATGTTTTTCCAATATCTGATTGAATTAATGTAGTATCCCATTTTCCATTTAACGCAATTTCTAGATAATCTATATGTTCATTTAATATTTTGTTCACAGGCAAATTAAAAATTATTTTATATATATACCAATCAGTAATATAATTATCAACTCTTTTTTGTGGATTATTTTGATAAGCAATATACTCTTTAATTACCTCTAGAATTAATTTTGTTATTTCTTCATCTGGATTGTCTTTATTGTATTTAGAAACATTTTCTAGAAAACCTAATACATCCCATCCAGGAATTGAAAAAAGACCCTTTTGATTTTTATCTTCAATAGGCTTAGGATTAAACTTAGGGGATAAATACCCTTCATTTTTCAACAATTTAAGCCAAGAAACAGGATTCTTAGCTTCAGCTAACTCTTTAAAAAAATGATTTCTATATTCTTCTTGTTTAATCAAATGCAAAATCTTATCAGGGTTGTCATTACTCATCGTTAATCCCCTCAGTAATTTCGTCAAATGTATCTGAGACTACGGTTGATGTTTGTTTAATTTGTTTGTCCCATGATTTGATTATCTCAAATTGTTGACTATATCCTTTATCGTCTTTAGCAAATGGGATTATTTTAATATTAAGATGTTTGAAATAGCTTTGTTCGTAATCAACTAAACTCTCTTCACCAATATAAAAAGGCATTAAAGCAAAGTGTTTAATTACGCCATCCTCAGAATCTTTAACAATATGATCAAATAATTCAAATTCAGAAAGTCCATACCCAATAAAAAGCACAGTATATTCTTTAAAAATAGTAGTTATAAATTTTGAGAATCCTTCATCCCTATATCTTTGAATGTATTTATCCACAGTAAATATAATCTTATCCTTGTCGTTTTGATGTCCATGGATATGATAAATATTATCTCTACTAATCTCATTTGCATTAAAATCAGATAGTACATATTTTACTTGTTTTTTTCTAAATTGTTCACTAAGATATTTATCTGCATTAGTTGTAACAAATACAGCACGAAAATTTTTTAGCTCTGCATAAATGTTTTGCTTCTCTATTAAACTTGGATTTGCTTTAAGAGATTCATCAAGTTGTGTGTAAAACAAATTTTTATCCTTTTTTTCTAGGATGTGGAAGCATATGGAGATTAATTTTTTGTTATCGCTAATTTTAGATATAGCTTCTTTTTCTTTGAAATTAATAAGATCCTCATTAAAACATAACTCAACTAATTTCTTTCCCAATTCACCCCAGCCCATGCAACCAATTAATCTTGATGCTCCTGCACCTAAAAAGATAACCAGTTTTTTGTCACTAATAGCATCTACTATCTTCTTGGGAAGTTCAGGTATTGGTTCAATCGTTTCGGCCATCTTACAATTACATCTACCTATTAGTAATCTGATTAATCGTAACTAATTATTAGATACTAAAGTATAAATCTTTCTATTTTGCAGTTAAGAAATGGAACTCCCATAAAGTATTAACTTAAAGAGGCTTCGCCTTTGATGTATTGTTTTACATTTGTGCATATAATTTAAAACGTGTTTCTGGGTCTAACTCAGGTAGATGTGTAAGAATATATTCCTTAATATCTTCAGAAGTTATTCGATTAATAAATTCTGGATAAGTGTGATTGTTATCTTGTTGTTCAAAAGTATAAATTAATGATTTCCCATTTTTCGTTAATTTTTCATACAATTCAATTTCTTTTTCAGATATTTTTTGTTTACCACTTTTTACTTGAACATAAGCCACTTTTGGAGTTTTATCAGATCTTCTAAAAATAGCCTCAAAATCAGGAAGGGATTTAGAAGCTGTAGATTTTATTAATCTCCACCCTTTACCTTGAATGTAATTACACACTATGTCTTCAATCTCATAAGGGTCAAATAAATCAATTATTTCGTTTGCTTTTTCATCTTTAAGAATTTCTTTTATTTCACTATCAGACATATCTTCATTAAAACTTATTTTATTATTAAATAATTTTACTAAATAATTTTCTGTACTTGAAGAAAGGTTAACATGACATAAAGTTGACATATGGGGATTCCGTAAGATAGGTGATGGCACCAAATTTAGTGGAATCTCCTTCCATTTTGCTTCCCTATACCATCCAATATCATGATTGCCCCAAGGCATTTCTGATCTAGGTTTGTTAACCCAATCAGATGTTACCTTACAAAGAAAATAAACACGTTCAAGTTTATGAAATATCCACACATAAGAGTCTTTATCCATTTTTTTGATAAATGTCAATACAGTTTTCCATTTTCCTGGGTGTTTTTCCCCTATTAATGCTTGTTCAGCTTCTTTTACAGAATGAACCTCCTTCGAAACTGGCCAACCCAACCCAATTATGCTTTTACTTTGACAAAAAAGCAGTGCATGGTTTTTATTATATCCTTCTTTACTCCCTTGTGGCTTTATATTCATAAACCAAAAATTTGTTTGCCCCATAAGATTAACGAATGAGGGGATAGTATAAAAAGATTTCTGGCTTTTGCTTTAGTTATTGTTTTCCACATTTTTAGATAAATTCTGTTGGTGTCATTTTAAATTCTTATACCCTTTTGAAATATCACCAAATTCTTCTCTAAGATGACTGAATAGCCCCATACTAATACCTAATAGCAGTCTCAATTCCCCTTTACTACACTTTTTGAATTTTTCAATTGTGTTATTAATTTTTCTTTTCTGCCAGAAGTCTTTAGCATTTTCATATCCCAAATCCCTAAAATAGTTATTTATCAAATCCTCTTCTTCCATTTATACCACCCCAATATACCTTATTTCATATAGAACTATATAAAACCTTTACAAAACAAACAGATTTTCGTAATTTTTATATATCGCCCCACATAACATAATCTTATGAAGGAAATAGAAGGGCGGTTGCATACCCCAAAGAATTTTGGGCTGTTGCCTGTAAGCAATTCAGAGTTTGCATATAATATACTCAAAATTGTGCAAGAGCATTTAAAGAACAGCCCATTATTAGCATATCTACATCCAAATCCAGCCAGATGTGATTACTTATTTATTAGACCAGAAGGACCTTTAGATAATGATTATATTGCAATAGTTAAGATTAAGGGAATAATCCCGAAAGAGGAAATTGACCAGGGTACTCGTCCCCCAGTAAGTGATGGTTATTTTGATCCCATAGAGGATGTAGATTGTGAAAAAGCATTCTTATTTTCTAATGTTGTTTTTATTAATATCAATTCTGATTCTGTTACAAAGTTAGATGGTTCACCTTTTAAAGCTGTTAATGATATGAGCCAGGCAAAAACAATAATTGAAGAGGAAGTTTACCAGCAATTGACAAAAAAATTAGAAAATATCCCTGAACCTTTATTTTCTAATGAGTTTAATTTAATTGAAAATGAAGAAAAAATAAAAGCAAAATTAGAGCCTTTCCCTAAAGAAGATAAAAAAAATAAAGTAGATTCTATGTTTGATGAACTTAGTAGGGTGTCAAATTCATCTAATAAAAAAGAAGTAACTACAAGTTCATATGAACGAGATGCTAGATTATCTTACATATTAAAAGAAAAATATGATTATACTTGCCAAGTTTGTGGTACTAGAATAGAATTGCCTGATGGCATATGTTATATCGAACCACATCATATAATACCTCTGTCTGAAGGGGGCAAAGATTGTTTGTCGAATATGATTTCTGTTTGTCCTAATTGCCATATAAGGTTCCAAAGAGGTGCTATAGAATGGGATTTTAAAAATATAGTATTGATGGACAAAATAAACAATAACAATTTGAAATTAAAGGTTAATTTTCATTTATGACGCTTAATTGCTTTTCCAAAAAACGTCCGTTTATTTGACTTCAGAATAAAGGATTTTCCTATATAGAAAACAGTGTTTTTTGGATACCCCTTTTTTTGAAGTCTTATCTCTTGCCCCCACTATCTTCATTCATCACACTTTTTAACTCTAGAAAACTTTGTAAAGACTCTATAATTTCTTCTATAACTGGCCACATATCAGGAGCTTTCTTGACTATTCCTAATTCTAAATTATAATGAGATGGTTTTATCTCTCTATCCACATAACGAATATATTCAGTATGGGGATAAGTTAATACAGATAACAAATACAATTGAACCAATGCTGAAGCCCATCCAATATTAAATTTTTCTTCCAAAAACTTAAATTTTTTACTATCTTCTTCTGTTAACAACTCACTAGTATTTGCAACAATGGAAGAAATTCCAGTTCTGATGATCTCTTCTTTTTCTTTTAATGCTTTGTTTATATTTTTACATAAAATCAGATAGGTTTCAATTGATTTCTCATCTACTAACGCAAGTTCTTTCTGTTTATTATGAATTGCATCTTCTAGTGGTCTAGTATCTGTTTTTAATTCAGGGTGTCTCTCTTCTAAAACTTGAACTGTTGGTTTTACCCAGTCTACATGTACCATCTTTACAAATGCCATGGGTGTTTTATGACCTACTTTCCTAATTTCTTCTATAGTTAGAATATGAAAAGCTGCACAATATGCTTTTACTAGTTTCTCCACTACTTGTTGCATCAACCCGATAGAATTACCATAATCCTTACTTTGATAATTGTTTTTTGATGTATTGAAATCTCTCTTTACAACCTCTAGTAATTCCCTTGCATATTTAATATTCTTTTCGACATCCTTCCTTTTGATATTTGCTAAGGTTTCTCCCATAGAAAATATCATTTTTAGTAAAGCGTCTGCTTTATCCAAAGATACTTGCTGGTCAGATGGCAAATTATCATTTACAAATCTTACTACTTCTTTTTTTCCTTCATCATCCACTTTTTCTTCCATCATAATCACATAGTTTAAAGAATAATATTTCTATTGGTCTTGAAGTTAAAGTTTTATCAATACAATTATTAGAATCACACCAAATAACATTCAATCTAATAAAATATTTCTCACTAATATTATACTCTTTTGATTCGGGATAAAATTCAAAATTAAAAATATCTGAAGCTCCCTCATTATAAGTGAATAATGGAGGAGAGACCTCCTTACTATCAAAACCGCATCCCCCCGCAAGTGTAAAATTTTTAGCTCTTATTTTATTTTTATTTGAATTTAATTTGACAGATGATACATAATAGCTGCTTCTACAATATGCTACTCCTCCGCCACAAGTATCAACAATACTATAATTTAAGATTTCAACATAAATATCTTTTACCAAAGCTATTCCTTCGTTAGAATTTGATAATGTTAACGATACTTCATTTTTATTTATTTGTTTTAAACTCCCTAACAATCTCTTGTAATCATTAGCTTCTTGTTTGTCCATATTTTTTTCTGCGAAGTCTAAGGCTTCTTCAAATGTTTTAAAACCTTCTGCCTCCAAGAAATCTTTTAAGTGGTCCTGTTCATACACATTTATATCCAAATTTGGCTTAGTATTAGGATATTCTAATATGCTCCATGTGACTACTATAATAAGGATTGAAATAATCATATAAACAATAAGATTATCTTGCCAAGATTTAGGTTTTGAGTTTTTTGTTACTTTTGCTTTCTTTCCAATTGCTGCGTCTCCACCAATAAATACATTAGGTCCTACCTTAACAGAATTATTTTCAGTTTTTCTTGATTTTTGCTTCTTTACCAATTGCAGCGTCACCTTCAATCTTTGTATGTTTTATATTTATACTGTTATCTTGATATACTATAAGCATGTTAATTGGAACATTCTCGCCTTCCTTTACTTCTCTCTCAATTCTTTCCCCAATTTCTTCTAATTTATATTTTAAAGATCTGGTTAATTTACTTGTAATTTTCTCGTTAAACCAATAGACAGCTTCCGACAATACATTAGCACCATATGCTCTCATTGTTATGTTAGTTATATCTCTTTCTTTATCTTTAAGCTTTAACAATAATTGGTAAATATAGGAATCCCTTTCATATTCATCTTCTGGAAAAGTTATTTTACTACTCCCAACCATGCTTCCTCCTTTTGATAAAAATTCTTTATCACATTTATCAAAAATTTCAGTATTTTTTAAAGGGGATGTTATTGTTTTCATAATTTCGTCATTTTCACAATGATTTAAAAAAATTGAAAGATTAGTATCAAATGTATTATAATCAGACGATTCTAAATCTTCTGCATTGTCTGAAAATTTTCTAAAACTGATTTCAACTTGCTTTGGTGTAAATTCCTTTACCATTTTACTTTATACTGTATTCTATCTGCATATAAAAAATTATCCTATTATCTCTTAGTAAACAAGTTAAGTATTTGT
>SDBT01010674.1_pt1 | contig 14808 bp, 12 predicted proteins | sample 2277101 | NCBI WGS metagenome assembly SDBT01 (sample SAMN10404973, study PRJNA504765) | marine sediment metagenome | isolation source: marine sediment core GS10_PC15, 103 cmbsf | place: Arctic Ocean: Southern Knipovich Ridge | collected 2010
CGGCTTGCGAGCATCGGCAGGATGGTGAGCGATACTATCAGGGAGCAGAGCAGGCTGAAGGTGACCGTCATGGCCTGGTCCCGGAAGAGCTGTCCAGCCACGCCCTCTATGAAGATGATCGGCAGGAAGACGCTGATGGTGGTGAAGGTAGAGGCCGTCACCGCCATTGCGACCTCCCGGGCTCCGTTGCTGGCCGCCTCGAACCGGTCCTCTCCCAGTTCCCGGTGCCGGAAGATGTTCTCGAGCACCACGATCGAGTTGTCCACCAGGAGACCGACCCCGAGAGCGAGCCCACCGAGGCTCATCATGTTCAGCGTGATACCGGAGAAGTAGAGGAGTGCACAGGTGGCGATGATCGAGATCGGAATCGCGATTCCGATGTTCAGAGGGTTGCGTATGTCGTGAAGGAAGAAGAAGAGGATAAGGAAGGCGAAGAGCCCACCGAGCCCAATCGCCCAGATGACATTCGAGATACTGCTGTTGACGAATTCGGCCTGATCGAAAGCTACCGCAACCGTGAGTCCGGGGTATTCCTCCTCCAGTTCGGCGAGCACTTCATGGACAGTGGCGGAGACCTGGCTCGTGTTGCTCCCCGCTTCCTTCTGCAGGAGAATGCCTATCGATTCTGAGCCGTTGAACCGGGTGAGGTTGTCCCGCTCGCGGTACCCATCCACCACCACGGCCACGTCGGCTACGGTCACCAGTCGTTCACCCCGGCGCGTGATGACAACCTGTTCGATGTCCTTCACAGACTGGAAGTCACCAACCGGACGCAGGTACCACTGGAACCTGCCGCGGTTGATGGTGCCGCCCGTCGAGACGGCGTTCGCCTGGGCGAGTGCTCTCTGGATCTCACTTAGCGTGATTCCCAGTGACTCGATGATCTCCCGGTCGACCTCCACCCTGAGCTGCCGGTCACTGCCGCCGGTCACCGCAGCGAGGGCCACACCATCGATCTGCTCGAGACGGCGCTTCACCACGTTCTCGGCCAGCCCCTTGATCTGGGCCAGCCCCCCCCGGCCGGAGACCGCGAGACTCATGATCGGTTCAGCGTTGGGGTCGGCCTTGAGGATCGTGGGACGTCCGGCGAGATCTGGCAGACTGGCCCTGAGGATGTCCAGCTTCTCCCGGACATTGAGCATGGCGTACTCCATGTCCGCATCCCAGTTGAACTCGAGAGTGACCAGGCTTACACCCTCCCGTGAGACGCTGTGCACCTCCCGGATACCGGGGACCTGCATCACCTGGGACTCGATCCGTTCGGAGATGAACTGCTCTACTTCCTCGGGAGAGACATTGGTGTAGGTGGTCCAGATCACCAGCCGGGGGAACTGAAGGCTCGGGAAGAGATCTACCGCAAGCCGGCTGAAGCTGATAATCCCGATCATCACCACCGCCAGGAAGAACATCGTGGTGGCGACCGGACGCTTTATTGAGAGTTCGGATACGTGCACGTTGCCTCCGCGATCGGCTACGGGATGAGAACGTCAGGGGGAACGACTTCCGTCAGCACGACCGGAGAGTCATGCTGAAGGCTCACGTGGCCTTCGATGCAGACCAGCATCCCCTCGCTCACCCCGGCATGGGGATCTTCGGTCGGGAGCACGATGACGTGCGTGTCGTTCGACTCACCCAGTATCACATACCGCCATTTGACTATATCGGGTTTCTCCTCATCCTCTGACTCCACCACCGCGAACACGAGCGTACGGTCGTCCCGCTCCACGATAGATTCGTGGGGAACCATCAGTACATTCTCGATGTCGCGCGAGAATATCCGGGCTCGCGCGAACATGCCCGCCGTGATCCGCCCCTCGGGGTTTTCAAGTTCCAGCGTGACCTTCCCCGTCCTGGTCTGAGAGTTGATGATCGGATTCACCGAAATCACACGACCCTCGAACACATCGCCCCGCAGCGCGGTGAACGTGACCTCTGCCCTCCGTCCGGACCGTAGGGGGGCGATCTCGCTCTCGAGCACATCGACCTTGACCCGTATCCGGCTCAAATCGAGGAGTGTCAACAGGACCGTGCTGCCGCCGATGAACTGTCCTTCGTCCACCTCAACATCTGCGACCCAGCCGGAGAAGGGTGCCTTGACCATCGTCAGATCGAGATCTCGTTGAGCCCTCTGCAGGGTGATGCGTGAACTGGTGAGTTCCGCCTGCTGGATATTGCCCCGTTCATAACCGGCCAGGATGCGTGCCGTCATGTATTCCAGTTCGATGATGTCAAAGTCCTCTTTGCTCATCTGATTGTTCTGGAGCTGGCGTTCCGCCTGCTGGAATCGTCGTTCAACCTCCACGTAAGCCTGCAGGTCCATGGTGGGTTGGGGCACTTCGAGCCCCTCCCGCTCCACCGTGTCCCGTTCCTCATAGTTCGCGGCATAGTCGGCCTGGGCTCGCAGGTAGCTGGCACGTGCGTTCTCCAGAGCCAGCAGGTAGTTCTCCTGGTCGAGTTCCATCAGGACCTGCCCCTCCCGGATATAATCCCCCTCCTTCACGAGGAGCCGGTCCAGGATCCCGTTGACCTGGCTGACCACGCCTACCTGCCGCAGGGGTTGGGCCCGACCCTCGGCATGGACGGTCTGCACCAGCGTCCCCAGAACCGTCGGTGTGGCGCGCACGGGGATCGGATCTATCCCGCGAAAGAGCCCCTCGACGGCGGCCTCCCGATCCCCGGCAGTGGCCTGGGCAGCACTGGCGGGAGTCCCTTCGGCCTCATCTGCCTTCTCTTTCTGTATTCGCAGATATATCGCGAGACCCACTCCACCGATTATTACGATGATGAAGAGGAATTTCAGAAACGACTTAGCACGCAGTGCCATCGGTATTCCTTTCCTGGTTCGATCTCCCCCTGAATGTCGCGTATTCAATGATGCTCATGTCCGACTCAGCCATTTTTTCCGAATGGAACGGGAGGCGTGGTCTGCTGTATGACCGGCTGGTTCGTCTCCCAGTCCCACATCGTGATCTCTTTCAGATCGGCCTTGGCCATCTCGTAATCGATCATCGACTGCAGGTGCCGATTCTGGGTGGTGTTCCAGTCGTCCTGCGCCCGAAGCAGTTCGGTCAAGGTGATGTTGCCACGCCCGTATTGCTGCTGGCTGATGCGATAGCTGGTCTGGGCGATCTGGAGTTGTTCCTCCAGGATCTCCATCTGGCGCATGGCGCCTTCGACTGCCCTGACGGAGTTGATCACATTGACGGCAAGATCTGCATCTACCTCGGCGATACGCCGCTCCTGTTCCTGCACGATTGCGAGCTGTCTCTGGACCCGGGAAGCATTGAGTCCCGAGTCGAAGATGGGCAGCGAGAGGGTCATCTGGAGGTTCGTGAAGGGACTCCTGTTGTCTGAAGCGAGCGAAGCGCTCAGGTGATCCGCCCACGAATCGTCATACCCGAGCGCACCGAGATTGGAGTTTCCGGTAAGCGCATATGAGGCGGATAGCTCCAGGTCGGGTTTTCCGTAACTCCTGGTCTGCTTCAACTGGAGTTCATCCCGCTCAAGCTGGATCTCCGCCTGACGCACATCGGAACGATTCTGTCTGGCCCGCTCGAGCGCCAGGGTCTGATCGACAGCGATCGGTTCATACTCCAGCGCCGATTCCACCCAGACTACCGTCTCGATGGGCAGTCCCATGGCCCGATTGAAGACATACCGACGACGTTCCAGTTCGGTTTTGGCCGACTCCAGATCACTCAGACTCCGGGATTGTTCCACCCGAAGGGTGAGAACCCCCACTTCGTTCGAGCGGGCTGACTGGTACTGGCGACGACCGGTCGCCAGGTTGATTCCCGACTGGCGGTAGTTCTCCGCCTGTATCTCCACCTGACGCTGCTGCTGGAACAGATCGTAGAAATTCCGGGTGACCCGGTTGATCTGTATCACTTCGTCCTCGGTGAAGCGAAGCCGTATCTGTTCGAATGAGAGCTCGTTCTCCCTGAGATCACCCTTGATCTGGTTGTACTGGAAGAGTGGCTGACGAAATCCGATCTGGGCATATGGTGTCATCGATCGACTTTTCGACTGCATGTCATTCGGCAGGTCCTGAACACCCTGATTACCCACCATGCCTGTAGCAAATGTGATCCTTCCATCGGTTATCAGTGGCTGATATGCGATTAACGCCAGATCGGCCCCGATGGTGTTTCGCTGAAGGTAGTTCAGTTCCGGTGGGACACCTATCAGGCGGGCATCGATCTGCTGTCTGATGTTTGGGAGCCCATTCGAAGTCAGTCTGATATTCGTCCGGAGACTCCTGCGAATAGTTTCCAGCTGGTATGCGAACTGCAGATGGTTCTGCTGGAGCTGGTAGATCGCGAACGACCGGTCGAGAGCCACCTCAACGGCCCCTGCCAGGTCGAGGACCAGATCGGCTTCTTCCCTGGTAGGCACGGCGACCTCCACCTGCTCGCCCTGTTGTTGCTGCGCAAGCACCGGAAGGGTGTCTGCATCAGCAATCCGCGGGGAGAATGCGACGATCGCCGCCAGAAGCGCGATCTGCAGAGAGAGTGTCATGTCAGGTGACAAACGTCGCAAGAATGCTACGGTTGTCACGTGACAGGTCACTTGGCCCGTTCCCGTCAATGAACGGTCGCGAAGCGAGGATACATTCCGCACGGGAATACTCCTTATATGTATGCCGGCGCGGAGCGCCGGCGTGAGACACTCGATTTTGACTGCCAGTCGATCCGGTTTGCTGTCCGGTCCAGAATTTCCAGACTGCTACCTCAGTTACTGCCACCCCTGGAGAATGGAGTCGGCGGTGTGGTACGGCGTACCGCCGCCTGGTTCGTCTCCCAGTCCCAGAGGGTGATCTCCTTGAGGCTCGCCTTGGCCCGCTCGTACCCGATGAGCGCGCTCAGGAAGGCGGCCTTGGTATTGTTGTACTGCTGCTGCCGCTGGAGCAGCACAGTGATGGTGATCTCTCCCCGATCGAATCGGGTCCGCTCTATCTCATAGGTACGTTCGGAGATCACCTGGTTCTGCACCTGGATTTCCATGCTCCGCATGGAGGCCTCAACAGCACGTACGCGGTTGATAACGTCTCTTTTCAGGTTCTCTTCCGTCTCGGTCATCTGTCGCTGGGAGGTCTCCAGACTCACCATCGAGCGTTCGACCTGGGCCTTGTTGCGACCCCAATCGAAGACCGGGATACGCAGCGTCAGACTGACATTCGTGTTGGGGCTGCGGTTGTCCTTGTTGAACGCTTCCGATAAATGGTCACCCCACGAGTCATCGATACCGAGTCCGCTCAGCGTCGAGGTCCCGGTGAGATCGTAGCCGGCGTTGATATTCAGGTCGGGCCGGCCCGAGCTGATGGTCTGCGCCAGGCTCATCTCCTGCTGCTCGATGCTGATCTCCTGCAGTCTGATGTCGGCGCGGTTCGTGAAAGCCAGTTGAAGAGCCCGGTCCATATCCACTTCGATCGGGACGTACTCCTCACTGGCGTCCACCCAGATCTTCGTTTCAAGGGGGAGTCCCATCGCCCGGTTGAAGGTGAACTGCTGCTCTTCGTGGGCATTCTTCTGCTGCTCGAGCTGATCGAGGTCGTTGGCCCACTGCACCTCGAGGCTCATCTTCTCCACCTCGGCGATCAGTCCAGCCAGGTACTTCCGTACGCCGGTGGTATAGTTGGTCTCACTCAGCAGGAACGACTCGGCCAGGTTTTCCAGTCGCTTCTGGGACTGGAACAGGGCCCAGAACTGATTGGTGATCTGATTGAGCTGGGCCAGCTCGCTCTGGGTGTAGGTCGCATCGAGCGACTCGAAACTCAGCTCCGCGCTCCTGAGCGTATTCTTGATGCTGTTGTACTGGAAAAGGGGCTGCGTGAAGTTGATACCGATTGTGGGCTGCATCGACCGGTTCTCTAAATCAGGCTGATCGCCGATGCGTTCATTAAAGGAATCGTATCCGCTCAATCTGGCAGAGAGAGACACCGTCCCGTCCGTGATCAGCGGCTGCATGATACTGATCCTGCCATTGAAATTTGTGTTCCCCGAGCGCAGGTAGCTCAGCTCCTCCTGCTGGGTCACAGGATTGAAATACACTCTGGGGCTGACTCCCTGACTGATGCTGGGTATGGTACTGTTGAAGTCGATACGTGTTTTAAGGTTTCGCTGGGCGATCTCGAGGCCATAGGCACTACGCAGGTAGCTCTGCTTCAGCTGGTAGACGCTGAATGACTTCTCGAGGGCAACATCGATCGCCTCATTAAGGGTGAGCACCAGTTCGGCGTCCGCCTGCGTGAACAGATCGAGCTCCGTGGGCACGATCTGTTCCTGCTCCTGCGTCGCGGTCTGGGCCATCGTCGTGATGATGGGCAGGACAAGCAGCAGAGCGGCAATCAGGGCTCCGGAGGCCCTCCGTCTGTTGTTCGTGGAGAAATGCATTGCTGATGTTTCCTTTCGACTGGAGTTGTTCTACGGTCAGATCGAGTGTCTCACCCTGTTAGACACCTGCATGAGCCCGAACCTTTGGACACATTTCTCATTTCTATACTCTGGTTTCCATGCACTTGTTCCTGGAAGAGTGTTCCATACTGAGAATGGATACCTCTGACCAGTTTCCGGAGCCTCATTACTGATAGAGAACGAACCCGACCTGGCTCCGGTTTAACAAAACTGATGATTACGACTTTCCGAAAAAATGAGGATTGTCCTCAAATTCTCCTGCCTCGGCAGGAGAAGGTCTGAAGATAAGGCTTGAATATCAGACCGTCCGGTATTAAATGGACAGCGGGGCTCCGCATGCGCCCCTCAACCGACATCCAAGTGCGAGCATAAGGCGACACCGTTCGCCGCGGGAAAACAGGAACAGCTTATGAGTCATGATCTGATCGTCCTGGGCCTGCTCCTTCTCTTCAGCCTGGCTCTCGGTGCCCTCCTTCTCGCCATCCCCCGTCTGCTCGGCGCCCGTTCCTCACAGAAGGGACTGCTTGATATTTTCGAGTGTGGTGTGCCGTTGCAGGACGGGACGCAGCGCCGGATGCAGGTCAGGTTCTACCTCATCGCCATCATCTTCATCGTCTTCGACGTGGAGACCGTATTCCTCTTCCCCTGGGCAGTGCTCTTCAGGCGCCTCGGGATGTTCGGATTCATCGAGATACTCTTCTTCATCGGGGTTCTGGCACTGGGCCTGATCTATATCTGGCGGAAGGGTGGACTGGAATGGGATTGATAGGACAGCCCACGGATAACGTGCTCCTGGGCAAACTCAATGACCTCATCGCCTGGGGACGCAAGTACAGTCTCTGGCCGACACCGTTCGCCACCGCCTGCTGCGGCATCGAATACATGTCGGTGATGACGGCGAGAAACGACCTCGGCCGGTTCGGCGCCGAGCGGCAGTCGTTCAGCCCCCGCCAGGCAGACCTGATGATCGTGATCGGCACGATCTGCCTGAAGGCCCGTCCGGTACTTCTCAAGATCTGGGAACAGATGCCCGAACCGAAGTGGTGCATTTCAATGGGCGCCTGCGCCTCATCGGGAGGGATGTTCGACGTCTACAGTGTCTGCCAGGGTGTTGATGAGATCATTCCTGTCGATGTCTTCGTACCCGGATGCCCGCCCCGTCCCGAGATGCTCCTTCACGCGCTGGTGCTCCTGCAGGAGCAGATTCAGGGGAAGCCGTCGGTGGCCCACGAGCGTCGGGCGTTCATCCGCCGTGAAGTACAGCAGGCCGTGAACGAAGGGCATCAGGTACATCGGGCTGAAGAGCTGGTCCGGCAGCAGGGACAGGCAACATGAGCGAGACCTACCTGAACACGGTGGCCGGCCGGCCGGAGCGGGAACCGCTCGACTGGGAACAGGTGGTGATCGATGCCATCGTGTCCGGGATCGGCACCGACCTGCATGACGTGAGACTTGATCCGGTCATGCCGCATTTCGTGATCGATCCTGCCCGGATCACAGATGTCGCGGAAACACTTCGCGAGGTGGAACCGGGTATCGGATTCCCTTTCCTGCTCGACATCACGGCCGTCGATTACTCCGAACACCCGGACGAACACCCCGAACGCTTCGCGGTCGTCTGGCATTTCCTGGACCGGGAGCAGGGCCGGCGTGTGCGCGTGAAAGGGTATGTGGCGGACGGTCAGCAGGTACCGAGCCTCACGGCCCTCCACCCCGCTTCGAACTGGGCTGAACGGGAAGTCTGGGACATGATGGGAATCTCCTTCGAGGGACACCCGAACATGACCCGGATCCTGATGCCTCTTGATTATGAGGGTCACCCCCAGCGGAAGGATTTCCCCATAGAGGGACCCGAGCGCGCCAGGAAGGTCCGGGGTGAACTGCAGGGCAACAAACACCTGACTTCATGGAAGGAACTCCATGATCTGTAGGAGCGTGTCGTGACGAGGCGGAGTGACAGAGAACTCCTGCGCGAGCAGGAGACGGCCAGGTACCGCTGGGAATCGACTCCGCCGGAGATGGGTATCTACGATGAAGAGGCCCAGGATGACCGCGTCGTCCTGAACCTCGGCCCCTACCACCCCGCCATGCACGGGGTCCTCCACAACATCGTGACTCTCGAGGGCGAAAAGATCGCCGGGGTGGATCCGCACATCGGCTACCTCCACCGCGCCTTCGAGAAACTGGGCGAACACTATTCATATCATCAGTTCCTCAACTGCACAGACCGTATGAACTACGTCTCGTCCCCCATGAACAACATCGGCTGGCTGGTGGCCGTGGAAGAGATGATGGGGATCGAGGTACCCAGACGGGCTCAGTACATCAGAACGATCTTTGTCGAGATCTCACGCATCATGGACCACCTCGTGAGCATGGGGATCCTCGGTGTCGACTGCGGAGCCTTTACCGGGTTCCTCTGGTACTTTGAGGAACGCGAGCGTCTCTACACCCTGCTGGAGAAACACTGTGGCGCGCGCCTGACCACAACGCTCGGCAGAATCGGCGGTCTCAGGCAGGACGTACCGATCGACTTCGTTGATGACGTCAGGGATTTCGTGAAGCGCTTCTCAAAAACCTGGGTCGACTTCGACACCGTGCTCACACGCAACCGGATCTTCATGGACCGTGTCCAGGATGTGGGTGTGATCGATTCTGAAACGGCCATCTCCTACGGCTACACCGGTCCGAACCTGCGGGCCACCGGCATATCGTACGATGTGCGCAAGGCCAACCCGTACATGTGCTACGACGAGTTCGACTTCGACATCCCCGTCGGAGAGAAGGGTGACACCTGGGACCGGTATACTGTTCGGGTACGCGAGATGCTTGAGAGCCTGAAGATCATCGACCAGGCGATCGAGAACCTGCCCGAAGGACCCTGGTGCATAGAAGATCCGCAGATCCGGCTGCCTGAGAAGAAAGACACCTACACCAGCATGGAGAGCATGATCCACCACTTCAAACTGATCATGCACGGCGTTCCCGTACCGGCAGGTGAGTTCTACAGCTCCACCGAGGCGGCGAACGGCGAACTCGGGTTCTTCATCGTCAGCGACGGAGGTATCGGACCCTATCGCGTCCACGTCAGGAGGCCCTGCTTCTACTGTTACAGCTCGATTGCCGAGCTGCTAATCGGCGGCAACATCTCCGACGCCATTGCCACGATCTCAAGTCTGAACATCATCGCCGGGGAGCTCGATTGCTGATGGCTCTGGAATACTCACAGGAATCGCGCGAGGCCCTGGATGTAATGCGGGCCGAATACCCCTCTCTCCGGAGCATCCTGATCCCGGCACTGAAGCTTGCACAGAAGGACCACGGCTCGCTCACCCTGGAAGTGATAGCGCTTGCTGCCTCTGAAGCGGGCGTTACCGAGGCGGCCGCGGCGGGTGTGGCCACATTCTATCACAACCTGAATACCGGCAAGGTCGGCAGGCACCTCATCATGATCTGTACGACGATTTCCTGCCAGCTGGCGGGCGCTTCCGATGTGGTCAACCGTTTCGAAGAGCTGCTGGGCATCTCGATCGGGGAGACCTCCGAGGATGGTCTGATCTCTCTGCTGGCCGTCGAATGCCTCGCCTGCTGCGGGAACAGCCCGGCGGTGCAGGTCGACTTCGACTATTTCGAGAGCTTCCAGCCTGAACAGTGCGAAGCGGTCATCGAGGCCCTGCGCGCCGGCAGACACCCGGAGGGCGGCATGGGAGTCCCGGGTGGAGACCCGGGCACAGAGGTGGAGGTGGAAGCATGAGCGCTGACATCTATCGCGGGATGGACAACAAACCGCCGATCCTCATGACTCCCGAGGCCATTGAGGGGATGACCACTCTCAAAGACTACCAGGAGAAGGGCGCCGGGTATACGGGTCTTGAGAAAGCGCTCAGGGAAATGACCTCCGAAGAGGTCCATGCCGAGGTCAAGACGAGCTGCATCAGGGGACGCGGCGGCGCGGGATTTCCCGCCGGCGTGAAATGGGGTTTTGCGCCCAAGGACACCGGCAAGCCGACCTACCTCGTCTGCAATGGTGACGAGGGTGAGCCGGGAACCTTCAAGGATCGGTGGCTGCTGCGTCAGACGCCTCACCGGCTCATTGAGGGAGTGCTCATCGCTTCCTACGCCATCGGCTGCAACCAGGCCTTCATTTACCTCAGGCAGGAGTTCGACCGTGAGTCAATTCGCCTGCGGGCAGCGATCGAAGAAGCCAGGAAGGCCGGCCTCCTCGGTGAGAATATCCTTGAGAGCGGCTGGGACTGTGAGGTAAGCGTCTTTATGGGAGCCGGGGCCTACATCTGCGGCGAGGAGACGGCTCTTCTGAACTCGATCGAGGGCAAACGGGGCATGCCGCGGGTGCGCCCCCCCTTCCCCGCCATCGTCGGTCTCTACGGGTGCCCCACGATCATCAACAACGTCGAGACTCTCTCGAACATACCGGCGATCATCAACAACGGCGGCGAGTGGTACGCTTCCTATGGAACCGAGAAGAGCACCGGGACGCGCCTCTTCAGCGTCAGCGGTCGCGTCGCCCGACCGGGGGTTTATGAGGTCGAGATGGGCGTTCCCTGGTCGGCGCTCCTCGAAGACCTGTGCGGCGGACCGTCGCGTGAAAAACCGTTCAAGGCCCTCTATCCCGGCGGATCTTCTACCCCCATCCTGAAGGCCTCCGAACTCGATGGCCTGGTCATGACTCACGAAGCGGCGATGGAGCTCGGCACGTTCCTCGGATCGGGTGGAACGATCGTGCTCGATGAGGATGACGACATCGTTGAGGTCGCGCTCAATGTAGCGACGTTCTACAAACATGAGAGCTGCGGTCAGTGCACCCCCTGCCGGGAGGGCTGCCGCTGGATGGTGGAAATCCTCCAGCGAATCGCCGACGGTCTTGGCACCTCCGATGACCTCGACCTGCTGATTGACGTGGCCGACCACATTTGCGGCAACACGATCTGCGCCTTCGGTGACGGCGCGGCCGGGCCGGTTGCGACAGTAGTGAAGAAATTCCGGAACGAGTTCGAAGCCAGGGTGGCAGTGAGCACAGCGAGAGGGAGCGAGTGATGTCCGGCACCAGAAAAACGCTGAAGGCTCATATGGGTGAAGGGATCGCTCCGGTAATCCGACTCCCTGAAGGTGAAGCGAGCGTCACCTTCACGATCGACGGCTGGGAGATTACGACGCCTCCCGGCACAACCATCCTGCAGGCCGCATTGAGCCAGGGAATCGAAATCCCGCACTTCTGTTACCATCCCGGGCTGTCACCGGCCGGGAACTGTAGGATGTGCCTGGTGCAGGTGGATGGCCGGCCGAAGCTGGAGCCCTCCTGCATCATTCCGGTCGCTGAAGGTATGGAGGTCGTCTCCAACGCCGAGAATGTAACCGAGGCCCGACGGGCCGTGATGGAGTTCCTGCTTCTCAACCACCCGCTCGACTGTCCCTGGTGCGACAAGGCCGGCGAGTGCATGCTCCAGGACAATGCCTTCGAATACAGCAGCGGCAAGACCCGCCACCGGATGGTCAAGCGCACATTCCCGATCAAGGATTTCAGCGATCGACTGATGATGTTCTCCAATCGTTGCATCGCATGCACGCGGTGCATCAGGTTCCTGCGCGAGATCGAGGAGGGCGAGGAATTCGCGCTGTACAATCGGGGTGCCGAGGTGGATGTCGGCACCTGGCTCGAACATAATCTGTCGCACAACTATCAGGGCTGTCTGGCCGATGTCTGCCCGGTCGGAGCACTCGTATCGAAGCAGTTTCTCTACCATTCGCGAGTCTTCTTTCTGGAGGCGAACCTCGGTATCTGCACCATGTGCAGTGCCGGGTGCAACCTGTACATCGACCGCTACGAGAACCGGGTAGCCAGGATACGGCCGCGCCCGAACCTCGAGGTAAACGACTGGTGGATGTGCGATATCGGCCGGTTCGAATGGGACGGGTTCCTCGAGAACAGGATCCTCACCCCCCTGCTCCGCAAGGGTGACTCGATCCCGGAACCGATAGACAGTGACAAGGCCCTCACTCTCGCAGTCGAGGCCCTCAGATCAGCCGGTGATGGTCTCGCCGGGATCGTTTCGACGACGGCCACCTGTGAAGAGGCGTTCCTCTTCGACAGAGTGATCAGAGGAATGGGCGGTGTTGTGGTCCCGTGGTATGGCCCCGGGGGACGTATCGACCCCGCCGGGAAGAACGATTTCCTGCACCGGAAGGACCCGAACCCCAACACCCTCGGCGTAGACGCGATCCTTGAGAATCCGGTTGCCTTCGATGACCTGCTGGCGAAGATCGAGGCCGGCTCCATCACCACCCTGCTGATCCTGGGTGCCGACCTCACCGATGAGATCTCCGGGAAGCTCGGGGTGCTCTCACAGGTCATCTCGATCGTCACGAGCGAATCATCTGCCTCGCGGGCGTCGTCGCTGGTACTGCCGGGCACGATCCCGTTCGAGAAGAGCGGTACGCTCGTCAATGGCGATGGACGCCTGCAGAGGTTCGACCAGGTACTCGAACTGCCTGATGACGCCCTTACCGAGATCGGGATACTTTCAAACCTCCTCACCCGGTGTGAAGCCGGAGAGCCGTGTGAGGATGCCGCACAGGCGTTCGACGCGCTGGCCGGAGCGGTCAGAATGTTCGAGGGAATCAGCTTCAGTACGATACCAACCGGAGGCACACAACTGCAGATCAGGGGAGGCGAATGAACCAGACAACCCTGACACTCCTGATCGACGCGGGCAAGATCGCGATCATACTGGGCTGCACGATGGGAGCCGTCGCGTATACCACGTTCGCAGAACGCCGGTTCGCCGCGTTTATGCAGAACCGGATCGGACCGAACCGGGCGGGACCGTGGGGCCTGCTGCAGCCACTGGCGGACGGCATCAAGTTCATGTTCAAGGAGGATTTTGTTCCGGAATTCGCGGACCGGTTCCTCTATCGCATCGCTCCGCTGGTCGCGTTCGTTCCGGCCATGCTGCTGGTAGGGGTGATCCCCCTCGGACCTGACCTCGTGCTCGGCGAACGGGTGATCCCGCTTCAGATCGTCGACCCGAACTTCGGTGTCCTCTACTTCCTGGCCATCGCTTCGTTCGGTGTCTACGGGGTGATCATGGCCGGCTGGGGATCGAACAACAAATACAGCATCGCCGGGGGTCTGCGCGCTTCCGCGATGATGATCAGTTATGAAGTAAGCATGGGGCTGGCGGTGATCGGCCTCGTCCTGGCGGCAGGCACGGTCCACATGTCTACCATCGTGGGCCAGCAGGACGGCTTCTTCGGCTGGTACATCTGGAGGCAGCCGCTCGGTTTCATGATCTTTGTGGTGACGACCTTTGCCGAGACGCACCGGGTTCCGTTTGATCTTCCGGAAGCAGAACAGGAACTGGTGGGCGGCTACAACACCGAGTACGGCAGCATGCAGCTCGGTCTCTTCCAGATGGGCGAGTACGCCCACATGATCATCGCGAGCGCCTTCCTGGTCGCGCTCTACCTGGGCGGATGGCAGTTCCCGGGTCTCAACCTGCTCGAGAACTCCCCCATCCTGTATGCCCTGGCAGGGCTGACCGTAATGGCGGTCAAGGTGTTCATTGTCATCTTCGTGTTCATCTGGGTCAGGTGGACCGTACCACGTTTCCGGTACGACCAGTTGATGCGTCTGGGGTGGAAAGTGCTTCTGCCGCTGGCGCTTTTAAACATCCTCGTGACCGCGCTGGTCATCCTGATCTGAAGGGTGGGGTGAGTAGATGGCCGTAGAGATACCGAAACCGAAGCACGGATTCCGCCGGGAGATGTCGTTCCTCGAGCGCCTCTACCTGCCGGCGATCTTCAAGGGGATGCGGGTGACCATCAGGCACTTTTTCGGTCACCGGTGGACGATCGAGTACCCCGATGTGACGCCCGAATCGGCTCCCCGTTTCCGGGGACTCCACGTACTGAAACGTGACGAGGAGGGTCGGGAACGATGTACGGCCTGCCTCCTCTGCATGTATGTCTGCCCGGCCAACGCGATCCACATCGAGCCAGCGATCGCTACACCCGAGGACCGGGATAGATACACCGAAGAAAAATATGCGAAGGTCTTCGACATCAACATGCTCCGATGCATCTTCTGCGGCATGTGCGAGGAAGCGTGCCCCTGCGGGTCGATCTACCTCACGGGAGACTGGGAGACATCCGACAACGACATCGATCATTTCATTTACAGCAAGGACCGCCTGATGGAACAGGAGGGATCTCCCCTCCTGTTCAAGGAATAGGCGGGACGGGACCTGGGACCACGATAGATGGAAACGGCACTTTTCTTCATAATGGCGGCAGTTGCCATTGCGGCAAGCGGGATGGTCGTCCTGAACAAGAACCCGGTGAAGAGCGCGTTCTCTCTCATCGTGGTGATGCTGGCGCT
>SDBT01010675.1_pt1 | contig 14808 bp, 13 predicted proteins | sample 2277101 | NCBI WGS metagenome assembly SDBT01 (sample SAMN10404973, study PRJNA504765) | marine sediment metagenome | isolation source: marine sediment core GS10_PC15, 103 cmbsf | place: Arctic Ocean: Southern Knipovich Ridge | collected 2010
CAACGAGGCTCAAGCAGGCTGAGCGTCAGGTTTACGAGCAAACTGGTCTCGGTTATGGTGATATCTCTCCAAATATGCACGGCTACGACGATGCGGCGCGGCAAATGACGGGAGGGTATTTGCAGGACTCCGGCTTCCGCGCCTTCCTCAAGGGCGAGGATGCCTTCACCGAGTGGTACCTTAGTGGAGATGGTGCTCGGTTGCGTAATGGTACTGTCGTCGGCAATCGTAATGGACGAGTCGAGACGATGCTCATTACAGAGGCGGCGGAACACTTCAAAGGCTGGACGGCAGTCTTTGACGAAGTGATTATGGGCGGCGCCAAGAAGGCCGGTAAGTACGACGAGGTCAGGGCTGCTTGGGTTGACATTGCACGTCGCATCGATGAGGGGGGCAAGTTGCCTAAGGACCTGCCTGACATCGCTATCAAACATCTCGGAGATGTGCGCGGGGTGCGACGAGAACTTCAGGGCGAGCTTGGTGTGAAGGCTATGTCTGAAAGCTTTTTCGACCGCACCTTCATGGACCCGATCAACTATCGACGTGGCTGGCTCGCAGAGATGACGCGAGCACACGAGGTCTCGCGCCTCGAGGCTTTGTTCGAGACGCAAGGCAAACGCATCGTGAGCGATGCTGAACTCGAATCCATCTTGGGCCTCACCGGCCTACAGGGCGGTTCGCGGGCGGGCCTCCACGCCGCCGTGCAGGAGATGGCACTCAAGGCCGGGTACATTCCCAGGTCTTACATTGACGATCTCGCGGAGAAGGCTGTGTTGGCGGAGGTAGAGAATACCCTCTATGCTTTCGATGTTGGTAGTCGTCTCGGTTCTCAAGCAAAGGCTATCTTTCCCTTCGGCAAGCCGTGGGCTGACATGGCAGGCTTTTGGGGTCGCGAGGTTATGCGTCAGCCGATGATGCGCGGAGTTATCAACGACAAGAATTTGTTGTGGTTACGATCTGCTGCTGACCGCGGGTACCTCTCGCCGCTGGTGCCGAACCGCGCCTCAGCTATGATTTCGAGGATGGCACATACAGACTTCACTATTGATGAGGGCATTTTCGGAGAAGCGTTCACCGGAGATACTATCGGGTTTGGAGATCCCCAGGGTATTCTGCATTCGGGTGGTATTCTTCCTGGTTCGCAGAAGACCGATTTCTCTCCTATGTTCTTCTTGCCTACCGGCGGGGATAATCCCTTCAGTGTGATGATTCCAGGTTTGGGTTTCGTTCCCATTTTTGGTTTGGATCGCGCGCTCTCATGGGGTATTGATCCAATTGGGGGAGATGCTGAAGAATATCAGAGGCGTGTTGATTTTGTGGGACAGATCATTCCGGCTGCGCACTTTCAGTCGGGTGGTACGCTGTCGCGCGCTCTTGGTGGTGGCGTGACTTCTAAGTTTTTGCTGGGAATGGCCGACATTGTCGGTATGTCAGGCAACGATTCGATGTTCGCCATGACTTCGGCGCTTGGTGACATTAGTCGAGAGACTGCTCGCAACCGTGAAACGTCGGCGTTGTTGGCTGATCCGAAGGAGTTGGAGCTTCTTCTATCCGCCGAAACTCCTGCCTCGGCAGAGGCGCTTTTGAAGGCCTTGGTAGTGAAGGCTGATATTAACGCCTCTCGCGGTCATCTTACTGAGACCGTCGTCAGGGGGTTGAGTCCCATCAAAGCTGTCTACGATACTGCGTTGCATGAGATTCAAGATGTGTGGTTCGATGCAGATGGTATCATGCCCTTCGGTCAACTTGAGGATCGAAACCCTGCGAACATGACTGCGGAGGATCGTAATCAGGTTGCCAACGATATCAGAACGAGCTTCTTTGCTTTGCCGAGTTGGCAACGTGATGCTCTGGTCGTGCAGCAGCCCAGCCTAGCGGTTAACATCGTCGGTTCGTGGGAGTGGGTCCCGGCAGCCATCAACGAAGGTCTTGAAGGCACGCAGTATTCATATCGTGCCGGAGGCTCTAAGGAAGATCTGGCTCAGCATAAACTGTTGATCGACAGAGGGCTAATTCGTCCTAACGTGCCGCTTGATCGCGCTCGCCGCATTCTCGGTACCATTCGAGCGGCTCGTGTTAACACAGCCAAGGCGTTATACGAAAATCAGTTAACTATTGTCAATGATGTCATCTTTGACCTTATTCCCGACGAAGTTACTGAGCAGCTTCAGTCTGTGCTCGACTCTGACTTTGGTAAGGATTTGGGTTTTCGCACGCTTCGGGAAGTGTGGGATAAGTGGCGTACGCTTGAGGAGGATCTTGAACTTTGGGTTGCGGAGCAGCAGGGAATTGCTCCGGAGCGCGGCATCAGCGGTAAGCAGGAAGACCTTACAGAGTTCGACCAGCTTCGCAAAGACATCGTGATTGATGACGATTACGATCCTTGGGGTACTACGTTTCCCGGTCTTGAAGAAGAGGACGTAACTGAGAAATTCAACGAATGGATTGTCGAGCCGGACATTGAAACAAAGGCTATGGCAGATGCACTAGGGATTACCCTCGAGGAGGGTATGACAGGTGAGGAGTTGTTCGAGGAGCTTCAGCAGCAGATCGTGCAGACCTCGCCTATCTTCTCTATCGTGCAGCCTAGTTATGACCGTTACACTGGAGATCGCAGCATCAGCACCGGAGAGAACGCGCTGCATCAACTAGCACAGAGTACAGAAGTGCATGAGGATTACCAGGACGAGATCAAGCGCTGGCTCTTCGAGAACGACTTGATGGGTATTCGTTGGAAGGACATGCGTCGTAACGGCCTTTCATTGGCAGACCAGACCAAGATGCGCGAGAGTTTCTTGGCTATGTGGGTCGGCTCTAAGGACGAGTCGCTGGACTGGCAGGGCATCTGGGACGAGCAGTACAAGCGGCGCTACGGTCCGCTGGACTGGACGACACCGGAGCCGATCAGTCCCGTTGACGAGGAGGGTCGCATGAAGGGCGGTGTAATGGCACCGTTCATCACGCACGTCGTTGACGGCGATACTCTAGAGTTTAAGCAGGACAAGAACAGCCCCATCAAGAACTCGGTGCGTCTCTTGGGCATCCGTGCCCCCGAGACTTCGGGGCCTGAACGCGAAGACGCCTTCGCGGCTACTGTTAGGCTCATGGACGCTCTCCTGAAAGCCGCCAGGGATGGTGATAGAATCTACCTAGTGAGAGACGAACGCTTTGGTAACACCGACCGCTATGGCCGCATGCTGGCCTGGCTGTGGATCGGGGACACGCCTTACTACAACCCAGAGGACCTGCGTCCTCACCAAGATCCTACGGGGGGTGACAACTAATGCCACACGTACCAGGGGCGCCTAAAGCGGGCCACGAAGATACCTCACCCGGTGATGCAGACGAAGCTATCGACTTTGGCAAGGGCACTGTGCAACAGGACAAGGATGCGATTGCACAAGAGTTTGCACCTGATCCCTTTGCTTGGACTGATCTAGTATCAAGTCGTATCGCGTTGTCTATGGGTCAGTGGGGGATCGCGAACGGCGTGGACTTGGACTTCATCGAGCAGAAGTACGTTATGAATCAGCGTGGTATGTTTGATGCTCTTTACGGTTCGCTTCTTGCCCCGGCCGATAGCAACCGAAACGAGGCCGGATCAATGGCGATGATGAATCTGGCATCGCAGCAAGAAGGATTCAATCGCGAAGCCTTTGGTACTATGGGGATGGGTAGCGGATACTTCACCAGCACGTTTCAGGGTATGGAGGAGATGGTTGCGTGGGCAATGAACTGGATGGGTGGTAAAGTTGGCATGGACCTGCAGCCATTTGTCGAGGGCGGCGGCGGGGGGCGTGGCAGTGGTGCACGAACTCTGACCGCGGAAGAGATCCGCAATATGTTCGACTTGGACGAGCTTGCTAAAGCTGTGAACGATATGAATCGCGGTCTCGTACTCGAGGATCACAACGATGCTAAGGGCCTGGCCCGCAAGTACGTTGATGCAATCGTGGCGACTGGGGCGGAGAAGGAGATCGATTTCGAGACGTTTGTGCGGAACAAGATTGAGGCTACTGCACGATTCAAGAACATCTACAAGCGCAAGCCCGAGTCGGTTTCCGCGGAGGCTTACATGGCTCCCTACTTGCAGGCGGCAATGCAGATGGCTAGTCCTGGCGAGGCGGCTGCTATTGCTATTGGCGGCGCACAGTTCGGGGCATCGGCGGAGTCTTTCCGTCAGCGGCTCAATCGCACAGACAATGTGACGGGTAGCTCCCCGTTCATCAATGCACTGGAGGGGCGTATGAACAATCTCAACGCCGTCTTGAGAGGATAGTTATGGCTGCTCCTCTTTCACATATTCCCTCAAATTCGGAGTACGACACGCTGCGCGCGATGCTGACTATCCTCGAGCGAGACTTTCCAGCCGAGTACGCAAGCTTGGCTACTGAGGACGCGCGTGTTATTGGCTGGGTAACAGAGATTTCTTCTGGTACTGGTCGCAGTGATGACCAGATTCGTGATGATATTGCTCAGTATATCATGACTCCAGCGGGCATCATGCGGGTCTATGGTGTTTCTGCCGCAGACGCTGACAAGCTGATTCTTGGTGCTAACGAGGGTGGTCTGGACTTTGGCTCTTTGCCACTTGTCCCGACAGCGGGCGTGACGCCTCCAGAGGAAGACCTGGATCTAGCGGGTATTGGAGAGAATCCCGAAGAGGGGGATGAAGATCTTACTATCCTGACGGGCGAGGACGTACGGTGGTTCTTTGACACAGGCACAGGCAAGTGGTACGTCAGCTACGGCCTGCCCGACTCAGATCGCTCGCTTATTTTTGAGGCCTCACCGGACCAGATGGATGCCTTGTTCGGGGAGGGCATGCGGCCCATCGATTATACGAATAAGTCCTTCAACGCGATCCTTCAGGACAACGCAACCTTTGCTGGCAACATCTCTGAGATGGCGGGTACGGGTTCTTTTGAGGGGCATGTCGAACGGATCACTGCGCTCGCCCTCGATGAAGGCAAACTTCCTGAGTGGGCTAACAACGATCCCGCTGTGATGGACTTGATTTTTATCGCGCAGTCTGAGAACAAAAGCGACGAGTGGTTGCTTCAGCAAATCTCCGAACTGGAGAGCTTCAAGGCGCGGTTCCCAAACATCAAGGCTTTTCAGGCCGAGGGTAACCTTACCTTGGGTGAGGCCGTTTCCGGCTTCCTCGAGATGGAGGCAGGAGTGCGCTCCGCGCTGACGGCGGCTGGTTTTGACTCTGAGGCTGTCACGCCTGAGATCATTGGCTTGCTACTTGCGGGCGGGCATTCCTTGGACATCGTGAATCAGACAGTCTCGGGCTTCAAGCGTATGCAGGACTTTGCTCCCGCGCTCGAGGCATTTAACGACATCCTCCAAAGTCGGGGTCTTGACCTCATCACTTCGCTAGATGATATGCTTAAATTCGTTTCCGGTCAGGCAAGTCTGGATGTGTACGACATTTGGGAAGCGAGCTCACTTCAAGAGGCTGCCGTCTCTGCCGGACTGGGTGATCTCTTCTCCGCAGAGGATGCGATGGCGTCAGCGTTATCCGGCAACCACACGCTTCAGACGGCTACGGCTGCCATGCAGCAAGCTGCGCAGCTTCTCTTGCGTCTGCGCCACGAGGTTGACACCGGAAAGTTTGGTCTCGAACTCGAAGAACTAATCGACATCTCTCTTGGACAGACTCCGCGCTCCGGTCGCAGCACCGCAGAGATTAACGACAGCATCAATCGTGCTGTGGCGGCGGCACAGGCTTCGCTGAAGCAACGCGCTAAGTCATTCACTTCCTTCGACAGGGGCGCGCCACAGGCGGCTAGTTTGGAACTAGCAAGACAAGAGCAGTAGCGCCTGCTAACCTATAGTGTTGAAACCCCCGAGCATCCCAGGTGCGCGGGCGTAGGGCCGCAAATTCCTGGTGTAAGCGGCGAACTCAGGAGGAAACGAATGAGCGAAGAGACAATTCCCCAAATGCGGGATCAGATCGATAGCCTGGAGAAGTCTAATAAGGAACTGGCCTCTGGCAATGCGACACTGACTAAGGAGAATCGCGGGCTGCAAGCTCGTGATGTGTTTAGGAACGAGGGTTACGCTGCGAATCATGGTGATTTGTACGCGGCTTCTCATCCCGAAGGCGACATCACGAAGGACGCAGTCAACGAGTTTGCTGGCCAGTTCAATTTGGCCAAGGTCGAACTTAAGACGACCGACGCAGGCGATGGAGATGGCTCGGATAAGGGGGGAGATACCTCCGGTGCTGATGCGTCGGGATCGACAGCCCTTGGTGATCTGAGTCGTGGTGGTTCTTCTTCAGGAGATGGTTCTGGCGGAACCGCTCCCGAAAAGATGACGATTCCAGAATGGCAAGCGCTGATGCAAAGTGATCCGGTAGCAGGTAAAGAGGCCCAACGTCAGGGTCGTGTAGAGATCTCCAGTACCAATCCCTGGATCGACGGCAAGCCCGTTGCGCCCGGTCAGAATCCGTACGTTGTTTTGACGCCAGAGGCTCCTTCCAAGTGACCACCACAAATCTGTAAAACGAAAGGAGGGATTTTGAATGGCTAGTGATTTTGCTACAGACCCAACCACTCTTGCTACCTACGATGATGTCTCGTATTCCGCGATCATCAGCGAGCAGGTCAAGGATGCGTTGATGGCTGTTGTAGTCACGCCCGCCCTCATGGACTTCTATGACCTTGCAGGGCAGGCATCCAAGGCAATCAAGGTCCCCAAGGCGGTCAAGATTACTGCTGCTGCTCTCACTGAGGGCACAGAAGTCGCCAACACCGCTCTCACTTCGGCGTCGGTTACCGGCACCGCTGCGGAGATCGGGATCATGGCGACTGTCACAGACGTGTTGGAAGTTTCCGACATTGCTGCGGCTCACCCCGCTCGACTTAGAGCGTTGGGTCGTTCCCTTGGCGACAAGATCGACGTTGACATCTGCGCCCTGTTCTCAGGGTTCGGTACAACTGTCGGTACTTCAACCTCAAACATCACTCTTGCAAACCTTCTCGACGGCATCTACGCTATCGAGGTAGCGGATGCAGGCGAGACTGGTAGCCTCGTGGCTGTGCTTCATCCCCGTCAAACGGCGGACTTGAGGACAGAGCTCGAGGCTGACGCTGCGTCGATTTACGTCGGCACAGGTCATCCGATGCCCTCAACGGCTGGTTTCTTCGGAAGCTGGTTCGGCATTGACATCTTCCAGTCAACTAACGTTCCCACATCTGGTGGCGACGTGGTTGGTGGGTTGTTTGTACGCGGTTACGCTCTCGGTATGGTCCAGAAATGGGCTGCGAGAGTCGAAGCGATGCGTTGGCCCCCGATTCGAGGATTCGTCATGGTCGCAACTGCGATGTATGGTGTCTTCGAGATCGAGGACGCCGCAGGCGTGGACGTAACTACGGACGCACCGTAAGAGTTGAGGTAGTCTGGGCCGACCTATAGGGCCAGCCGGTGGTGTGGCAGCCGGACCAAAGGAGAGTGCAAGCCACACATTGCACTCCAAACCTACGAAGGAAAGTAAATGAGCAACGAGAACGACGAGCGCCACTTGGCTAACCAGGGTGCTGAGGACCCCGGTATTCACATTCCCCCGAGCAAGGAAGAGATCAAGGCAAAACAGGCCGATGCTATGGCTGTAGCGCAGAAGGTCAAGACGACAAGACCAGAGTCCGTGAAATCCGGCGTAGGCATTCTGAGGCAAAAAGGCGCGGCGCAGTCGGGCAAGTATTACAAGTCGGACATTCCGTATCCCGAAGGGGTTCACGGTGAGAACTTCGAGCTATACGGCCCGCAAGGCTTTGCTTCCTTCATCCCCGAAGGAACCGACATTGCTACCTATTCCTCAGATCAGGCATTCATGATCGATCCTGAGCGGGTCGAGTGGCTGTTCTTCCAGCAAGCAGGACGCAACTTGCCGAAGAAGCGTCTATACACGATCAAGGGTATTCACCGGGACGGACGCTTGCGCCAGCTTCCCTACGAAGACCAGATCCAGAACACAGCAGGGGGAGACCCCGAAGATGCCATCGGCATTCACCGTTACCAGCGCAAGGGCATTCACATGCTCATTGACTGGGAAACGATGATTCCCGTCTATTGCGGAGCATGGGGCTGTTTTGCTCAGGCCGCACAGTCCGGCGAGTTCGTCGCTTTCTGTTCGATGAGGCATGCGGTACATACGCTGCCCAACAAGTACAAGGAAGGCGACCAAGCCATGATGGGGATGTTTTCCAGAGACTCCACCACATCGCGGGTGTGGGCTGGCTAGTGCGTAAGAGACTAAAGAGGGCTGATGACAAGCTTATCATGCACTCGGATGACGTGGTCCTTCCTGGTAAGGATGTAGCCGCAGGCGGCGACGATCCGACTGTGGTGCTGCAGGAGTCTCCACCCATCATCACGGCGACTACGCTGGCTGAGGAGCATCAAGGTGTTGCTCAAGTCCTGCGTGAGCTAGACAAGGACCCCGCCAGTGAGGACTGGGGATCTGGCTTCATGGCCTGGCCCGAGCCTGCCCACGTCTTGCGTGGGCCGGACGGCGCCATCACCAGCGTTGTTCCCCTGTCCCAAATCCCCGGCGTCGAGTTCACCCCCGTCCAGGAAGAGGAGATCGCTGCTGTGGTAGCGGACGCCAAGCCGATCCCGGTACCCTTGAACCGCAAGCAGCGGCATCAACTGATTTCTGTCCTGGCTACCAGGCTCTTCAACTACTACAGTCAGCTGGCGCGGGACTATCCCGGCTACCATCCGTTCCGTGACGGGCTGTCGGACCTGCCCAAGGGCGCGCCTCGTAACCTGTCTCCCACAGGCGACCTGCATCCCGCTACGGAGGCTCAGATCTATCAGTGGATTTACGAGTTCGTGGGTGCGCGCGCTACTCTCGTCAACAAGAACAAGTTCGGCGGAGGCGTGCAAGACATCGCGCTGCGGATCGAGTAAGATAGGGGCATGGCCACCGCAGCAGCTATTCGGCAACGAGTATATGACAATCTTTACGGAGCATTTCCAACTGATTCGCCCTTCACTACGAGACTGGCAGCGTCCTACACTTCCGGTCCTTCCACGATCACCGTCCTTGATGAGGACGACTGGGCCGTGGGTGACACCGTGGAGAACACCGAGACCGGCGAACAATTCAAGGTCGTAGGTGTTAGCACAGACTCGAGCGACGTGCTCACTGTGGTTCCCTGGGCTGGCACAACTGCGGCTGCCTCGGTAGGCTCAGATGACGTACTCTATAAGGGTCCTCGCTTCACACAGAAGAAGGTAGACGACGCCGTAACCGCCGTACTGCTAAGTCTCGAGGGCTGGGGCATTCATATCTTCGGCACCGGGACGATCACGCGTGCCGATCCCATTACGCAGTTCGACATCACGGAGACTGATATCGTGGAAGCTTACGGCATTCTCAAGCTGTACCGCGCCGTGGCCAACTCAGAGATCACTCAAGTTTTGCCTTTTCGTTTTTCTTTCAACCTGGACACCACCGAGAGTGAATGGGCTCAGTCTAGCCAGATTTGGGTTGCCGACTTTGGCGGTAGTGTGAACACGGACGCATTGTACTACACCTACGCGCAGCAGATCGATACAACCGCAGATCTCCTTACGCGCCAGGAAGAGCTTGTAGCGGCGGGAGCGACCGCCGCTGTGCTGGGCGGCGCTATCGCCCCCGCTACGCAAGACCCAGGAGCCAGGACCGACCGCACCGTGCAGCCCGGCCAGGTCTCTCGAGACGTGCGTTTTTTCCAAGGTCAGTTTTTCACCCTAGCACGTATTGAGTCTGCCCTCATCGCGGTTGCTCGGCAGAAGATGATGCACGAGACTCCGAAGATGACCAGAGCACGACGCTGGAGGAACTAGCGTGGCTATCAAGGGTTTCGACTTCGAGCTAAACGGAGTCAAGTACAATGCGGCTGAGGACGCCGAGGGCGACCATTACAGCGATTCAGGCGAGCCGTTGCGTCCGCCGAACGCCGTTACGGTGCAGGGAGAGAACTCTCAGAAGTTTCAGATGCGCCCCGACACCCTGCTGTGGACGCTTACCGACTGGAGTGGTGGCGAGGGGCAGCGTAAGTATGATGCGCAGAGTCCTAATCGTTCTTTTGAACTCAACGCTGTTAGCGTCTTCGAGCGGCCTGGAACCCTGAGACCAGGGCCGTATATTGAGGATACACAAGACTCGAGCGGCTCTTCTGATCTTGCCATTGCATTGATTCCTGTAGTGGCGCGGGGGGCGTTGTACGGCTATGCTCGTGCTGCTGCCAACTGGTATCTGTGGGATTCGGGCAATGATAAGTGGGGTACGGCTCAGGCTATCACTGGTCCTGCGTCAGGCGTCCGTGCTGTGGTGTCGGATGGTGATTTTATCTATACGCTAGAGAATGGTGCCTCGAAGTTGTGGCGCGCCACTCCTGCGGATCAGTCGCCTACGGCTATTGCCACGTCCGTGATTTCAGCCACATCTCGTCATATCTGCGAAAACGGCGACAATGTTTACGTTCTTGGCCAGGAAGGTAACTTGTCAATCTATGAAGTCTCTAAATCGGCTTCTACTCCCACGGAGATTGATACCTTCACTATGCGCAACACAGAGGCAGCAGTGCTGAGTCTGAATGGCAAGGTGTATGCAATGGCCTCGAACGGCGTCTTTACAGAGGTCAGGGAAATTGTTCCTACCACCGCTGCGGGCGGTGGCTTCGGCAGGCAATTTGCCCGGCTCGATGGTTTTGCTGCAACGACTATGTGGGCGCATGATGGGCTGTTGTTCTTTGTTGGGCGCTTTAGTGACTCGGAAGAAACAGCTGTTTTCTATATGGTCACTGATGGCACTTACGGCACTCTCGGTGCCTTACGGCGCGACGATAATCTTGGTGGCGGCTTCTCTGCTGCTCAGTCTATGGGAGGAAACCAACGCTTGCTGGATCACTTTTTCATGACCGAGCAGCGTAGTGCCTCAGACAGCAAGCCTGCGTTGTGGCAAATCGATTCCATTTCGGGCGGTATGTGTAACTTTGCCTATGCCGCAGACACCGATACAACCAGCACTATTTACAACGTGGTAGCCACGTTTGAGGATGACATCTTCTTTGCGGGGAACGAAAACACACTACGCATGCTTCGTGCGAAGGGCGGTACGTTCGCCAAGAACGCCAATGCTGTTAGTCCGTGGCACGATTTTGACTTGGCGGACGAGAAGATTCTCTCGAGCATCATGCTGTCTGTGGAAGCTTTGCCTGCGGACTGGACAGTGCATGTTGACTACGGTGTTAACGGGGCGACTGCTTGGACAAACGTCATCTCTTATACGACGACCAATGGCTTCGGAGTCAAGACCGCGGTGAGCACAGACACCGCCACTAAAAAGATTCAGACAATGAGGATTCGCATTCGTTTCGAGTATACCGGAGGAGGCGTCCCCACATCCTCGCCCGTGGTGCTGGGTGTCGATGTTTACGCAATGGTGCTCAAGCCGCAGCGTGTGTGGCGCTTGCTTCTCGATCTCAGCGATGACCATAGTGCGCGCGGAGGGCAGACTGGCGCCAAGAAAGCTGCCAATATCAGGACGGCTTCGGCTACTGAGGGCTTGGTGGACTTCAAGGATGGCTACGAGGATCGTGGCCCCAACAAGTTTACGACTTATGATGTGGGAGTGGACGCGTATCGCATTGTTATGACGAAGCCGGGCGAAGGCTTTGCAGCGGTTACGCTGAAGGAGAATCCCTGATGCCTTACATCCCATTTGGTCAGTTCGAGGGTATGCCGCCTCTGTTTGCTCCTAATCTCGTCACAGCTGACAACATCATCGGTGGCACTATCACCGCTGAGGAGCTTATCATTGGGGGAGGCACGAACGGCATCCTTCGTTCTCAGAACTACGTTCCTGCTACCGATGGCTGGGCACTTTTTGGGGATGGTTCGCTCGACTTGAACAGTCTCACGCTCCGTGGTGATCTTTCTTCCACCAACTGGGACGGAACTGATCCAGCCAACCTTGCCACGATTGACTCTGGAGCTACTGACGGGTTTTATCTAGATTCGTCTGTGGGGGCTGCTCAATACACAGGGGATATGTTTATTGGTGGACCGGGAGGCGATTATCTGTTCTTGGATGCCACTAATTGGGGCTCAACGACTGGGATCAAGTGGTTCCGCAATAGCACTGAAGTGGGTCGTATCTATGCCACCGACGCCACCTTCAACATCCAAAATGTCCTTGCAGATGGGGGGACTATTGAACTCGGAGTCAAGGTCGGGGATACCAGTTATGGAACGATCATCAATGGCGGACTAGAAGTAGCTACGGGCTTCATTTCCACCGCTCGTGGGAGTGCAACAGTACCGGCTTATCATTTTGGGTCTGGAGGCGACAACAATACAGGAATGTTCTCTCCTGCTGCGGACCAGGTCAGCTTAGTAGCTGGTGCGCAGGAGCAACTAAGAGTTTCGACTGCGGAAGTCGAATTCCTCGTGAGGGCCGAGTTCAACGGTACCGATATTCAGGGTGTGCGTGAGGTTAGTGGTGGCGACGGTTCGGACGGCAGCCCTACATATAACTTCGATAGCGATCAAAACACCGGCATGTACAGGATTGGCGCGGACGATTTAGGTTTCTCGGCTGGTGGCCAGCTAGGGCTTTCCATCGATGAACCCTCGTCAGACGCGGTTTCGATTCGTGTCAATAGCTCTATGGAAAGGATTGATACCGGGAACTCCGACTCGGGTGGTTCCGGTTTTCGAGTCTTGAGAGTACCGAACTAAAAGCGGAGACAGCATGAACCGAGGGGTAGCGCAGTAGCGCAACACATGCTAAGCTGTCAGCATGAATAAGTACCAACCACTAGGGTTGCCGCAGGGCAGTGTAAGGGCCGTGCTAGCCCTCACGTTGACCCTAGCAGCCATCGTTGCTGCGTTCGTCCCCGTCTTGCCGCAAGAGTATCTGTGGCCTGCTGCTTTGACAGTTAACGCATTTTACTTCGGCTCTGCTCCTGATAGGAGACAGGGCGATGGCGAATAACGGATTTTCGGACCACGAAATTCTCATCAAGATTTGGGAAGACTTGAAGCAGCACATCAAGGACGGTACTAAAGCCGAGACGGATCTGCGCAACGACCTTGCGAAGCGGCCTACTCGTGCGGAGATCCTAATGTGGATCTCTAGTACCAGCGCCATCCTCGGTGCCGCTATTCTCTTCGGAGGTTAATCATGGAAATCAAGTACGTTCCTCGCAGCGAGTGGGGAGCAAAAGAAGCTACTGAGGTCTGGATCGATGCGCGCATCACGGACCCCTCTTACATGAAGAAGGAGATCCACGTCCACCACAGCGCAGCCGTTGATAGTGAGGACAACGAGATCACGCCCAACCGCTGGAGCTACGCTAACGCCGTGGCCTACATGAAGCGCCTCGAATATGTGCGTCCTGACCTTGGTCCCTTGCCCTACAGCGAGAACGTTGCTGTGTCGGAGGACCTGGAAACCGTTTGGGTGTTTGAGGGCAGAGGCTTGACCGAGCGTGGCGCACACACTGCGTATCACAACATCCCTGGCATTGGCTGGGGCATCCTCGGCAACTTCAACAAGCCCGATCAGCTTGCCGCTGACGCTGCTGTGATGGCTATCGAGCACCGCGTAGCGCAGCTTCGCCGCGGTGTGTTTCTCAACCTAGGCGATACCAAATCCCCCACCGGAGCGAATGCATGGGGGCATCGAGACTCGAAGGCAACTTCCTGTCCCGGCGCCGACGTGTACCGGCTCTTGGCTGACTTTGACTTGGAAGGAGGACTCATGTCATTCACCGCACACGAAATTGAAGAACTGAAGAAGCTCGTTAGCTCTCTTGATAGCGTTAGCAGCAACGGCGGATTTGCCGAGTACGCTGTGAACCTAATCAGGAAAGAGCGCGCGATGCCACTGCACATGCCTGTGGTTGCAGAGAACTGCGACAACTGCATCAAGCGTGGTGATACCATTGTCGTCTAACTTGACTTACCCTTTGAGGGTGGTAAAGTTAGCCTCATGAATATGCCACAGATTCTTGCCTTTCTAAAGGCAAAGCGAGGTCCTGCAGTCCTCGGGCGCCAGCCCGGACCTGTCACCAGCAAGATGAAGGGCTCTCTCGCCCTCAAGGTTATCCGCAAGAATGGTGACGTTGAGAACCTAGGAAAGGTTGCTGATCTGTACTAATGGCTACCGTTCTATCGAACCTAGGAGAGCAGTACGTCTGCGATTTTCTCTCGGCTGTTACTTCTAATGTCGCGCAGTTTATCGGCTGGGGAACTGGTGCCGGTACTGCACTAAAAGGTGACACTGCCCTAGATACTGAAGGCTCTGAGACTCGTGCGACTGGAACCCAGTCTACGGACGGCACAGGAGCAACTGCCAAGTTTCAGGTTGTGGGCACCATTACCTCTACCAGCACTCAGACGATTGTCAATGCAGGCCTCTTTGATGCCTCAACTACTGGTGTCCTTGTTCTTCATGGAGACTTCACCGGAGTGGCTTTGGTGAGCGGTGACAAGATCGAGTTCACTTTCACGCTAGATCCGGCATAAGGAAAGGTTTCGCATGAAGAAGATCATCGCCCTCCGGTTGCAGTTTGGGGTACTGCTGTTGCTAATGGCAATGATGGTACCGGCAACGGCAAAACACTCACCAGCAGCAGCAGATCCGAGCGCAAATCAAATCGTTGCTCTCCGGTTGCTACTTGCCGAATACCCGAACCGTGACACCCAACTTGTCTGTGACGGCAACGATGTAGTGACTTTCAGGAACTTGCGGGTGGAGGCTCGCATTGATGTTGAATCCACCCCGTCAGAACATTGGAC
>SDBT01010676.1_pt1 | contig 14806 bp, 11 predicted proteins | sample 2277101 | NCBI WGS metagenome assembly SDBT01 (sample SAMN10404973, study PRJNA504765) | marine sediment metagenome | isolation source: marine sediment core GS10_PC15, 103 cmbsf | place: Arctic Ocean: Southern Knipovich Ridge | collected 2010
TTTTCTTCCGGTCCACCCGACTCAAGTAGTTCCCCAACAGTGGTTTCCCAACGTCGTTTTGAGCCGATAACACCTATGTAATCCGCTGAAGTTTGCAAGAGCGAAGGCAAACCTTCAACATCAACAGGCACGCCCCTGGTTGCAAGTACAACATATGTGTGAGAATCGATTTCAATTTCATTTGCTAATTCACCTAACTCACAACAGATGGCGCGCTCCGCACCAGGTGCTGATTCAAGTTGTGCAAATTCCTCCCGATCATCAGCCACAACCACGCGAAACCCTATCCATAACCCCAAATGGGCAACCGCTTTGCCAACATGGCCCATTCCAAAAATGAGAAGCGTCGGTTTTGATTGAAGTGGCTCGACATACACTTCGACTTCTCCTCCACATACTCCAGGATCACCTCGGTCGGGATCCCTGAAATTGTAGTGCATAAGGCGCGCCTTGCCATCTTTAAAGGATGATTGCGCCTCCTTAATAACCAGGCTTTCCATTTTCCCGCCTCCGATGGTCCCTTCAGTACAACCGTCTGGGAAAATGAGCATTTTACTGCCTTCGTGGCGGGGTACTGACCCGCTTGCCTTGACTACAATGGCCAGTGCAACAGAGGCTCCTTCAGATTCGAGTTGCGCCAGGCGTTCAACTAACCCCAATTAACCCGACAGTAATGCCAGCAGTACTGGGATCAACTGTTTCTTACGGGAGACGACTTCCTCAGCGCTGAATGTCCCATCCTGTAATCGTCGATAAGGAAGTTCATCTACGAAGGGAGTTTTTCCACGAAACATCAACCGGCTTGACCCACCCACAATGTCGGTAATCATCAGCGCGGTGAATTCCAGTGCTTCATGTTCTCGAAGGTGATCTAATGCCTCACTCAGTGAATCAATTTGAGTCGAAATTAGATCCAAGTCTGTCACTTCCACCTGGGCCACACCAAAACGCCCCTTATGTGTATCATAAATTTTCAAATCCCCCTGGACCACATCCTTCGGATCCCTGGTCGCCAAACCGGTTCCCACATTGAGCACTTGCTCTCCAAAGGAATCAAGATCGTCATCTTCTAGTGGGCTTCCCCCAACGAAAGCCCATCTCGCTAATCGCTCGAGTGCCTCATGATCTCTATCAGTGGTCGTTGGAGATGTTGTGTAAAGCGTATCGGAGATTGCCCCGGCCAAGAGTAGACCTGCCAGGTTTGGTGGTGTACTTAATCCAGCGCTCTCAATCCTCTCCGAGACGAGCGTACTTGTGCTGCCAACAACATCCACTTGGAAGCGGATCGGCAATCGAGTGGGTGGATTGCCCAATCGGTGATGATCTAAGACTTCGAGCAAATCGGCTTCATCGAGAGATCCCAACGCTTGACCGACTTCGTTGTGATCGACCAAAATGAGCTTGAGCCGAGGTGGATTGAGAAGATTACGCTGTCTGCAAACGCCAACATACCGGCCCTCATCATCAACCACCCAGAACTCGTTACGTTCTCCTCGCAATATTCTGGGAAGTGAATCACGAATTCTGGAAGTGCTCTGGAATTTGGGAACATCAACGTCACCAGCTTCAATGCAAGGACGATCGAACAATTCGCCCAGTTGGATATCACTTGAGTCGAGGTGTGGTCCAACGACTTTCCCCATGTACGCAAATAGACTTATCCCAGTTATCAGGCTCACGGGCATACGTTCGTGATCGACAATTGGCGCGATAAATCCAGTTCGATTTGCCAGCGTCCAGGCCTCTCGAAGCGGTCGATCTGGAGTGACGCTATCCAAGCGTTGAGTTACAGCTTCAAAACGAGGGGAAGCATCGGCGAGCAACACAGGAGGTTGAAGATCAAGCTTATTTAGGACCCACGCGGTTTGTTCATTTATAGGACCCGCTCTCGCGGCGACAATATCTGTTCCATCCCTCTGAGAAAGAAGCCATGCGTACCCCATCGCCGAGGCAATTGAGTCAGTATCCGGGTTCACGTGTCCAATTACATAAGTCTTGTTCATCAATTTCACATCACATTATTATTGTTTTATTGCACGCCACACCCGCTCAGGCGTGATGGGAGCTTCATTCACTTCAGCTCCACACGCATCAAGGACAGCATTTCCAACCGCAGGTGCTACTCCATCCATCGGAATCTCAGCAACGGCTTTAACGCCGAATGGATGAGAAGGTTCAAAGGTTTCAACAAAAATCGTCTTTAATTTGGGCATCTCGTCAGAGCTGAATATATGGTAATCACGAAAATTAACCTCGCGCGGATGCCCTTTCTCATCGTAACGCATTTCCTCAGATACAGCGTATCCAAGTGCCTGCGTCATCCCGCCCTCAACCTGACCCGAAGCCGTAAGTGGGTTGACGATCATCCCCGAGTCCACTGCCATCACCAACTGCTCGACCACCACCTGCCCTGTTTCAATATCGACAAGTACTTGTGCAAATTGGGCCGCAAAAGGAGGAGGGGATATTGGTGAGACATATGATCCTATGCCCATAATCTGCTCTTGATCTTCGTGATGCAGTGAATTAAGCGCGATTTCCTCCAAACTAACCGAACTCCCATCCGGTGCAGTTGCCTTTCGATCAGCGAGATGCAAATCTTCCGCTGAAACGGGCTTTTGCGAACTTTTGCTCAACATCTTAGCTGCCCGAATTCGAATTCGGTCTGCCACTTGCTGGGAAGCACGAACAACCGCAGCACCAGAAATGTAAGTTGTGCTCGAAGCGTACGCTCCCTTATCGAAGGGTGTGAAATCTGTGTCCGAGGAATAAATGATTATGTCCTCAAGTGGGACGCCTAGCACCTCAGCTGCCTGTTGGGCAAGAACTGTATCAGACCCCGTTCCTAAATCTGTTGCTCCTACCAGCAGATTGAACGAACCATCGTCGTTCATCTTGATACTTGCACCACCCATATCCAAATAAGGGATCGCAGTGCCCTGCATTACCGCAGCGACGCCAATCCCACGTCGCAAATGTGGTTTTCCTGCTACTTGATGCCAGTTGGAAGCTCCAAATTTTGTGTCCCAGCCGATTGCAGCCGCACCCTGATAGACACATTCTTCCAATCCGCATGTGTTGATCTTTTCGGGACGTGGCTCTCGCCCTTCTGACCAGGCAGTGCTGAATGGTTGTAGCTCACCAGCTCGAAGGGCATTCATCAACCGAAACTTCAATGGATCTAATCCAAGCTGGCGGGCGATTTTCTCCATGTGACGCTCAACTGCCCAAAAGCCTTGCGGTACACCATAACCACGATACGCGCCCGAGGGCGGGGTGTTGGTGTAGACCACATCAGCATAAAATCTTATATTCGGAGATTCTCGATATTTCCCATCACCGACATATAATGCCATGCTCTTGTGACCTGTATTTCCGGTAACGGTCAGTGCATGACAGCCATATGCGCCAGTATCACTCAGCGCTATCATCTCGTTGGCTGTGATCGTTCCATCATTTTTAACACCGGTCCGCATTTTGATCCGCATCGGATGTCTTGAACGGGAAGCGTAAAACTCTTCCGCCCGAGTGTACTCATGGCGCACTGGTCTGCCCGTAGCAATCGTCAGGTGTGCGGCGACATCCTCGATCAAGACCTCTTGTTTGCCACCAAATCCTCCGCCAATCCGTGGTTTTATCACACGTATTCGTTTGGGGGGGATGTTCAACACAGGCGCCAATTGTCTGCGGATATGAAATGGCACCTGAGTGCTTGAACGGATGACCAACCGATCGTCTTCATCCCAATAGGTCACGACAACATGGGGTTCAATATGTGCTTGTTGAACTTTCGGCACTTGATAGACATCTTCAATGATGTGATCAGCTTCCTCAAATCCTGCCTCCACATCGCCAATGTCTATGCGGATCTCAGCAGCCAGGTTTCTACTCGGGTCAGAATCGGCAAAATGAACATACTCCTCTTCATCATGAATTTGAGGTGCATCCTCCTTCAGCGCATCTCTCATATCCAATACCGCAGGCAGCTGCTCATATTCAACTTCAATCAACTTAAGCGCATGTTCTGCAATTTCTTCTGATTCGGCTGCAAGGAATGCAACCCGATCTCCTACAAAACGCACTTTCTTGTCCAATGAAAATGTGTCAAGGGGTCCTGGGATTGGATCCGATTGTCCTGCTGTGGAATAAACTACCCGGGGGATGTCCTGCCAGGTCAGGACGGCTGCAACTCCTGGAAGCGCACGCGCTTTGGAAACATCGATTTGTTTTATCCTTGCATGAGCGACTTCACTGTGCAGAACTTTCGCAACCAACATGCCGCGCATTTCCAAATCCGCTGTAAAAGCCGGCTTTCCTTGCACGAGTTTCACCGCATCCACTTTCGGTTCAGGCCGTCCGACCACACTCCTGGTCGCCCAATCCGGTGAAAATTTAATTTGCGGCATTACGCTGGTTTGAGTCGCGACTTCAGGCCCTATTTCACCAGGCCCTAGATCTTCCTGTGGCTCCGGTGCAGGGAATAAGTCGAGCGGCAGAGGGATTAGGCCTGAAATTGGATCCACCTCTTCCCCACGCATTCGCGCCCCCGCACGTAAGATCGCCAGGACAGGCTTTTCATAACCCGTGCATCTACACAGAACTCCAGAAAGTGCGTCCCGCACCTGCTCTTCAGTCGGATCGGGGTTGACTTCAATGAGCGCCTTAGCAGCTAACACCATCGCTGGTGTGCAATACCCGCACTGTATCGCCCCCGTTTCGACGAAGGCTTGTTGAATAGGGTGCAGCCCCGCCGATTGGCGCCATCCTTGTGCAGGATGCTCACCAACTGCTTCAATTGTCTCAATTTGGCGACCATCAATCTGTGGCGCTAGCATCACACATGTATTGACTGGAATTCCGTCTAACAAGACTGTGCAAGCCCCACACTCTCCAGTTTCACACCCATGCTTTACGCCGAAGACCCCATACTGGTCGCGCAGAAGAGAAAGAACCGTTGTACTTTCTAGTACCTCAGCGGCTACCCTTGAACCATTCAGCGTGAATTTAATTTTCATGATCCTTGGCTCTCTGCTAATAATCGTTTGACCAGAACGCCTGCCACATGAGAACGATACTCGGCACTGGCCCAAGCATCTTCGGCATTAGCGAAGGCTTGGCTAGCAATCTGACTCGCTTTCTCAAGGTCTACCTCTTGCTGGCCAATCAACGCATCCTCACTCAAACGTAGGGGGCGATCGCCATAGCCTCCCAATGCTATTCCAACTCTATATTCACCTTCAGCACCATCTTCGATTGATACTGCAGCACATACCATGGGGATATCTCTCGGAGCGCGTGCGACTTGTTCATAAAGGAGAGCCTTTGGCTTTTCGAATTCCACTTTGCGAATGATTATTGGCTTGTCTCTGACATTCAAGAATTCATCTAAGCGCATAGCATTTGAATCGGGTTCATAATGAACCGTAACATCCAAGGCAAGCAGCACAGTCAACAACGGGGATCGCCCATCAGAAATTTTTATAGCACCCCCTAATGTAGCCATGTTACGCAAATTCCAACCTGCCTCAAGTTGACATACTTCACCAAGAACCTTTGGCAGATTGCGATCCTCCAGTATGGCTTGAAGCTTGGTGGTGGAGCCGATTTCAATGGAATGATCTGCAATCCGTAGCTGATCCAACCCCAATTCAGTAAGATCAATCACAGCTTTCAATTTATTACGTAAGGGAGTTAACTCAGTCCCGCCAGCTAATGGAATTCCCTTCTCGAGCAAACCTACTGCTTCTTCCATTGTCGTCGGGCGGAGATATTCTAGCGAGGTCATTCTATGCTCCTCACTCTCCTGAGGAAGGGTCATCAGGGTATACCTTCCATCCCAAACTCTCGAAGTCCGCACCCTCAGTTATTTGAAGTGTAGCATCGAAGAGGATCGCTTCTGCTTGCGCACCAATTGACCCATCAGGCAGCCTCAATTCAGCCTTGGCGATTGCAGATCGCCCCCGAGCACGAAGCATTTCGCCTATAAGCTTAAGTGGTTGACCTATAGGTACGGGATTGCGATAACGGATCGTCAATTTTGCGGATACGAAGAAATGGTTTGGGTCTCCTGCCATAATCGTACGTCCCACAACTTCATCCAGCATCGATGCAATAATTCCCCCATGGACAGTTCCTGGATATCCCTGGAATCGTTTCGGTACGCTGATTTCTGCATACACTGTCGATTCCCCATCATCGTAAAACTGGAGATGAAGACCATGAGGATTCTCCACTCCACACACAAAGCAATCTCGGGAGTTTGGTTGCTTATGCTTGAATTCTAATGGGGGCATATCTCTCTCCCTAGTTCAGGGGTGAAAATGTATCAATCAGCAGCTCAACATCACCACCCACCGGATACAGGATTGGGCACGTTGTGCCATGATCCATGTACTCCCTGACCTTAGCCCTGGCGTCATCCGGCGTCCCTGAGGCTGTGATCCGTTCCACCAGATCATCGGACACTAAATGCTTGGCCTGCTTAATCTCTTCATGAGTTGCTGGCCATCCGAGGATGGATTGGATTTCTTCCACTATTTCTTGAGAAACACCACTTGCTTTGGCGATGTGCGGTTGTTGTGCCAAGTACTGGGTTAATAGTTCGCGGCTGGTATCAAATGCAGCCTGGCGGTCATGATCAACCGAGCAAACAATCAGCTGGGGTCGATCTAAACTATCCAACGTGCGCCCTGCACGCTTGGCGCCAACTTCCATTCTCTCCAGGGCTTGATCGTTGTACTCCGGCGGAACACAGTAATTCAAGACAACTCCATCAGCGATTTCACCCGTAAGCTCCATCATCTTGGGGCCCGTAGCGCCGATATAAATGGGGACATGGCGCGGTTCTCGCCTTCCGTGAACAATATCTAGCTCAATTCCTTCAACTTGGTGGAATTCACCTTGAAAAGTCACGCGCTCCATATTGAGAAGTCTACGAAGAATCTCGACAGTCTCCCTCATTGCTTTTAACGGTTTTCTGCGATCAATGCCAACATTCTTCGCCAATGGATCCCACCATGCTCCGATCCCGCAGATGATCCGATTTGGAGCGATGTCGTCCAAGGTTAGAAAGGTGGAGGCTAACAAGCCAATATTCCTGGTCCAATTATTGATAACGCCTGATCCGACCTTCAGTTTTTCGGTCACCGCCGCGTAGGCTGCCATCGGAACAATCGCATCCCTCACGAGGCGAGATTCTGCTTGCCAAACCGCCTCAAAGCCCTTCTCTTCAGCATATCTGACATATTCCAAGCCATCCCTGAGATCATGCGCATCTTGCAGATATAAAGCTACTCGTGGAAAGGACATCGATTACTCCGGTTCCTTTGATAAATTAATTTCTGCGCTTTCAGCTTGATAGGCAGCGAAATCATCTGGATCATCAAGATCTAGGCCAAGAGAGGGTAAATCACAAATGACCACCCTGGCTCCGGCTTTCTCAGCCCGCTCGACATGCTTTGAGAAGCTATCCGATCCAAAATCATATTCTATCAAACCGGGTGGAGAGGATAGGATGGCATTCGTTCCGGTCCCCCGTCGATCTGGAGCGATGACAACCTCAGGTGGTGATCCTGAAGAAGCAATGAGCTTCTCGACATCCTCTTTTATGAGTAATGGCAAGTCGGCTGGAAGGACTAGAACCGCAGTTACCCCATAACTCTGGGCGATCAGGCTTGCCCGCACAAGCGCCTTATTCAACGGAGGGTTTCCTCTTTCGGTGACCGTTTTTGCATCAAAACCACGGGCTAAAGCCAATGCCTCTGAATCTCGGCTAATCACCAACGTCTGTTCAACAGCTGGAACCTGTGAAAGCACTTTTAGCGTTTGCTTGAAGAGCTTTCGGCTAAGTGAGGCTCTCTCACTTTGGGTCAGGATGTTCGATAATCTCGATTTTGCTCGCTGAAGCGGTTTTACCGGAACGATCGCCCAAACGGTCATCGATTGCTCTCAGAATTCTTATAGTGAAGTAGAACAGGTAGTTCTTCGTCGAATGCTTTCTTTACTCTATGGCGATTAATGTCCTGCTCCTTTGCTCCTATGTCCATTCGCATCCCTGCAGTGAGATCCATAAATATTCATTCGGAAAAACTAAAAGATTCGGGTTCTATGAAATAGATTACCCTTGTTTCTCCTGAGGACCATGGGTACACATCTTGCTTGAGATATTTCTTCGCCAGCAGATCGATATGTTCTCGAGCGCCTTTTTCTGATGATTTCACCACTTTCCCACGGATTTGTAGATAACGGTAGGGTTCGTCCAAATTCATGATGATGAGCGCTACGTGTGGTCGCTCGGTCATGTTCCGATCTTTCACTCTCCCTCTCGCGGTATTGATTCTGATCAACCCGCCCTCTGCATCAAACCAGACAGGTGTAACTTGAGGGGTACCATCCTCCATCGTTGTAGCCAGGAATGCATAAGATGGTACATCATCACGAAGAAGATCGGTGCTAGATTCAGGAAACACCATTTTCAACCTCCACAGGTCATTAGAGATATCGATTGAGCAAGATTATGATGCTCAAGACCTACTTTAGTTATAACAAATCCTACTCCACTGAAAAAGGTCAATCGCAAGAAAAGGATTGGGTTACAAGGGGGTGTGGACGTAGGCCGCAATCCCACAAATTTCCCATCACTTTCTTCGACGGTAGTTTTTTTCAGTTAGCTCAATTCTAATCCCGAAATAAATCCTTTTCCGAAGGTCTCAACAAATCCTTGAGAGACCCCGATCGGAGTTGGTATGGAAATCCTCGCACGTGAATGGCAGGTAGTCCTTCAGCCGCTTGACCCATAAGGATTGAAGAAGCTGCTGCTACTTCATCTGCACTACCCACTTGGGTTGATTGTAGAGGTTCCCCGAACAAATCTGGCGTACCCCGTAAGTCAATTAAACCAGGGAATCCTGCGATCCCTATTGCAACACCGACTGAGCCCTCGCGCCAAGCTCTGCCATGAGAATCAACGATTAGAACGCCGATCTGCGCGTTGGTCAATTGCATAATCTCATCCACAAGAGATTGTGCTGAGGCATCTGGGTCTTCTGGAATGAGGAGGACTTTGTCTTTTTCCCCGCCTTCAAACGAATCGACATTTGAGGTGTCGATGCCGGCGTTTGCACATACAAATCCAAGTTGATGTTCTACAATGATCAAACCTGGTCTTATCCGTAAAACCCGCTTACTTTCATTAAGGATGAGTTCCACAAGCCGTGGATCCTTCTCGGATTCCTTGGAGACGCGTACCGCCTCCTCAGAGGGGACGACAGCATTTAAGTTAATGAGACGACCTTCAGCCTTTGAGATAATTTTTTGGGCGACTGCGAGGAGATCCCCGTTTTGAAGGTGAATTCCGGCTTGTCCAAGACTTTCCAAGAAAAGTTTTGCCAGATTATCACCCGCTTGAATGAGTGGTAAACCTGGCAAAGGTGTCAAGGTCAATTGTGATTCCGATGTCACTTCTCGATTCCGGTAAGTTTAATCCCACCACCCTTGGACTTATACCTTCGATTAACAGCGATGAGAAGGGCTGTCAGGCCCTCCGCCACAAGAGCGCTATCCAGATCTCCTGCATAATAGGCGTTCATTCCACCCGCTTCTGCAAGCATTTTAGCTTCCTTGGCGGTGTCGGGATCGTCTGCAAAGACAAAGACATCCATTTCTAATGAATCATCTAAATCCTCTAGAAGCACATGGAAAGGGACATTCTGAAAAGCGGCCGCGACCTTTACATCAGGACCGAGAAGGTCTTGTGCATAGCGTGCGGCGGAAGGAGCAACTGGCAGCTTTAGCTCCTTAACATCAACTCTTGCCGTCGTATCAATCAATATTTTGCCCTGGAGATCGTCCTTCAGACTTTCAAGAACTTCTTGATGGGCCGAGGCGATTACGGTCATCACACAGATGTTTGCATTCTTAACCGCATCCCTATTTTCCATGCCCTGGATTGACTGAACATCAAGTTTTTCGTTCAACTCTTTTGCAGTAGATTTTGCCTTTTCTTCTTGCCTGGATCCGATGATGACCCGATAGCCGGCGTTCGTCCACCGTAGGGCGAGTCCTGGTCCAAGATTTCCAGTTCCCCCTATTATGGCTACAGTCAAAATTAATGGTTGGTCCAATTGCTCATTATGATTAGTCACAACGATTTACTCCTTAGGAACAAAGGATCGATATCGCTCCCAGACACCTTCAGCTAGCTCTCTGGAACGAGCGGTGATCCTTTCTTCATCAAGTGTTAAAAGTTTGCGATCTTTCATCAACACTCGGCCATCCACGATTGTAGTCGTAATCATCGACTCGTGAAAGCCGAACAAGATATGCCAGGGGAGATTATCTGCTGTGAGAGGCGTAGTGGGATAATAATCAACAAAGATGAGATCTGCCACAGCTCCTGGTTCCAGGCGGCCTAAGTTGCGTTTATCGAAAAACATTCCAGCCAATTCTGCATTATTATAAACAGCCATTTCAACTACAGCATTCCCCTGCAAGCGTTGGGGGTCTCTATTGACCACCTTCTGCAACAAGTAGGCCGTTTTCCACTCTTCCCACATTGCATTGGCAAATCCATCATTTCCCAATCCCATGTGCACTCCAGCCCGCATCATTGAATCAACCCTGGCTGCGCCCACTGCGTTGTTCATGTTTGACCGCGGTTGATGGGTCACCCAGGTCCCCGTATCCGCTAAAAGACCCACTTCTCGAGCATCCACATGAATTGCATGTGCAACGATGGTCCGGGGGCCCAGTATCTTGTGTCGGTGAAGACGATCTACCACCCGTAATCCCGATTTTTTCAAACTGTCATATTGATCAGATTCGTGCTCGGCGACGTGGATATGAAAACCTGTTCCTTCAGGAGCTGAATCGCGACATTTTTCCAAAGTTTTTTCTGACAGAGTCAGGCTGGCGTGCAATCCAAAGGTCGCTGCAATCCGTCCATTGGCAAAGGAATTGTCTTGACACCGATTGATGAAACGAATGTTTTCCTCAATCCCCGCCAGAGCCTTATGCTCCCCATCCCGATCCGTAACTTCATAACATAGGACTGCCCTTAATCCAGATCGGTCAACTTCTTCTGCTATTGCATCTAATGATCCGGCAAGGGCGTTTGGCGAGGCATGATGATCGATCAAGGTTGTTGTCCCGTGCTTTATCGCATCGACCAGGCTCACAAGAGTTGAGTAACGAACATCTTCCTCACTGAGTGATTTATCAAGCGGCCACCAGAGTTTCCTTAGGATTTCTGGAAAATCCTTTGGCGGCGAACCTGGTATGGCCATCCCTCGAGCAAAGGCACCGTAGAAGTGCGTGTGTGCACAGATGTTTCCCGGCATCACATATTGTCCACCGGCATCGAGGGTTTCATCCTCTGGGTATTTTTCTAACAATTCCTTTGAGGGTCCAACCTCAGCGATCTTTCCTTCGTCAATCTGAATGTCCACGTCTTCAATTATTTCATTGGGCAAGCCCCATGTGATGATCTTTGCGTTAGTAATTAGCATTTAATTCCCCTCCCCCAACCAATGTAGATGCGGTCAAAAACTCCTAATCATGACCCTATTTATCTCTGCCTGCCAATTGAAGAGCCAACCAATCTTGATCGACAGGGAGTTTGCGCACCCGCACGCCACAGGCATTAAAGATTGCATTCGTTATCGCCGGCGTTGTTGGAATGCTGGATATCTCACCTACTCCCTTCGCCCCAAAGGGTCCGTGGCGCGTTGGGTGTTCCACGATAATCGAGAGAATCTCAGGCGAATGAACGATGGATGGCATGCGATATCGAGCGAAACGATCGGAGAACACTTGCCCGCCTTCAAGAATAAATTCCTCCGTAAGTGCATTCCCCAACCCCATCATCACGCCGCCCTCAATTTGCCCTTGTAATCCAAGTGGATTGATGGCCTTACCTACATCCGTCGCGGCCACGATGCGAGCGACACTTGTTTGACCCGTACTTAGATTAACTTCAACTTCCGCTGCCTGAACCGCGAACGAGTATGCAAAATGCATATCCCCTCCAGAACCGAGTGGTTGTGTCTCCGGAGCCCAATATTCATACTTTGCCTTTGGGTCCCTTCCTTCTGCTTTCATCATTGCTACGACTTCCCCAACTGGGATGAGGTCATCCTGGATACGAGCCAACCCCTCAACGAAACGAACATCCTCCGGTGGCACATCATATCGCTCTGCTAACGTGCTCACCATCGCTTGAAGGATTACGTTTGAGGCATGGCGCACTGCATTCCCGGCCATGTAGGTTTGGCGCGAAGCTGTCGTTGGGCCCCCATCCGGGGTCAGATCAGTATCTGATAGCAGAACTTTCACCTGCTCAATAGAGATCGAAAGTTCTTCAGCACCGATCATCTGCAGTACTGTTACTAATCCTTGTCCGATCTCTGCTGAAGAGATGCGAAGCTCTGCGGTTCCATTTTCAAATAATTCAACCTCGGCAACCGCTTTATCTGGCGCGCCGCCACCCAGACCCGTGTTTTTAAAGGCTGCTGCTATTCCCCAAGCGCGGCGGAGATTCGAATTACCATCAACCACCCGTCCCATGAAAGGATTCCCTTCGCCCCACAAGCATTTTATCTCGATTTCTACTTTATCGAGGCATTCCACCAGGCCCACACTTTCCTCAAGCAGCTGTCCTGTATTCGTAACGGATCCCACTCGCAGGGCATTTTTCCTTCTAAATTCGATTGGATCCATTCTCAATCGATTTGCAAGTTCATCAACGAGGGATTCAATCGCGAACGCCGATTGAGTTACTCCGAATCCTCGAAATGCCCCGGAGGGAGGATTATTTGTATACATAGCATAACAATCGGCTTTTACGTGGGGGACGATGTAAGGGCCAGTGGAATGGGTCGTCGCCCTGGTCATTACCTTTTCACCTAGGGAAGCGTATGCGCCGGTATCACCATAAAGCTCAGTCTCTGCGGCAGTAAACTCCCCATTTTCTTTTACACCCAACCGGACACGGATTTGAGTTGCATGTCTCTTGGGGTGGACCAGAAGACTTTCGTGTCGATCGTAAAGCATCTTAACTGGACGTCTGGTTACTTGAGCTAGCAGCGCAGTGTGAATTTGACCTGCGATATCTTCTTTACCTCCGAAGCCCCCTCCGATTACCGTGCCTACCACGCGAATTTCATGCGGAGCGCGGCCCAAACTGCGCGCAATCTGATCGCGATCTGCGTAGGGAATTTGTGAGCCCACATAAACCTCGATACGGCCACCCTCTGTCAGACGGGCGATACTACATTCGGGCTCCATAAAGGCATGCTCAGTTGTCGGGGTGTAGTACGTCTGCTCTACGACGAGGTCTGCCTCAGAAAATCCTTCATCAATATCCCCTTTCCGAACCTTAATATGCTTAAGCAGGTTCCCACCTTCATGCACAAGTGGTGAACCTTCATGTCGCGCCTTGACTGGGTCCTGAACAATTGGCAGAGGCTCAAATTCAACTTTGATTAAACATAATGCTTCTTCAGCAATTTGAGATGTTTCTGCGGCGATGATTGCTATGGCATCGCCCACATAACGCGCTTTTTCACCCATCGCGATCATCACCGGCCAGTCGGGAATCACTACCCCATGAGCATTTTCTCCCGGGATATCTTCCGCGGTTAACACTGCAACCACACCCTCTATTTGTTTGGCTTTGGAGGTATCCAACTTTTGTAAGATTGCATGCGGAACTCCGGCGCGCAAGGTTCGCGCATAGAGCATATCTGGAAAGACGTAATCATCCGTGAATAATGCCTTCCCCGTTACCTTATCGATGGCATCTGGTCGTTGAAAAATACGGCCAACAACTGATTCACCTTGTGAAATGGGTATATTGGGCTCTGTAATCTGTGATCCAGTGCGTAAACTCTGTGCTGCAGCTTGAATTGCTGCAAGTATCGTGGGGTATCCGGCGCAACGGCAAAGTGTGTCTTTGAGCGCAAAACGGATAGCTGCCTCAGACGGGTTGGAATCCTTTTCGAGGATGGCCGCAGCGCTCATGATCTGCCCCGGAATACAGAACCCGCATTGCACCGCACCATACTTCACGAAGGCATCTTGTAATGGATGCAGGTTTCCTTTTTGCCCAAGGCCTTCAATTGTCCTAATTTCCTTTCCTTGCGCTTTTAGAGCAGGATACCCACAAGATAAAACAGCTTCACCATCTACCAAGACGGTGCACGCCCCACACTCCAACTCATCGCATCCGATCTTGGTCCCTGTAAGTCCGAGTCGCTCCCGGAGGGCCTGAGACAACATCTCTCCCGGAGCAATTTCGACCGATCTCTCTTTCCCATTTACTACAAATTCAAGTTTCACCATCGCCTCATCTTCATAAATCGCCACGCTATTACTCGTTGGTTCTTACGTTTTACATTTTCTTCCCTGGAACGGTAGGGCAGGTTTCAGTGTGAGCGGAGCTCACTCACCTGGCCAGATTTGTTGAGATTTTATAGGTCAGTCTCCAGTCTCTGTTCTCCAGTCTCCGATTGTTACTTACTCATTTATCGATACCTTCCTCAATAAATACCCTAGCAAATGTTTTCTATATTCTTTAGTTGCCCGATTTTTGCTCGTACGTAGTTTCGACTCTTTCTGGAGGATGTTAGTCGCTTGCGCGATTACGACTTCGGTGATTTCCCTACCCTTCAGGTATTCTTCTGTTCGCCTCGCTCTGAAAGGAACTGTGCCTGCAGGTCCGACCGCAATTCGAATGTCCTCAACAGTCCCTTCATCCTCTTGCTGCATCCAAATCGCCATATTCAGAATGTCTATCGCCACCCCTTGTGGT